>JACCEE012171685.1_pt1 | contig 117082 bp, 140 predicted proteins | sample 7449931 | NCBI WGS metagenome assembly JACCEE01 (sample SAMN15323457, study PRJNA562643) | freshwater metagenome | isolation source: river surface water | place: USA:Blue River Watershed | collected 2017-08-19
AAACATCGTAAGTCGTTTGAGTGATGAATACGGTATGTGGGATCACGAGGCACAAACCTTTACACCCGAAGGCCTTGAACATTTAAAGAGTATACTCAAGTTCAATGAAACATACATCAAGTATGCGCTATCTCTTACTAGTAGAGATTTTGAAGCAGAGGGCGTGATAGAAGGCGACAAAAAGCCACACCCTAAGACCTGGCACGATGTTGATCCTAAGTTAGGCAAACAAGTTGACAAGATGACACAGGCAGAAAAAGTCAAGAAAGGTTTGGCACATCCTGACACACTAAAAAAGAAAGGTGTGGAAGAAGCAAACTACAGTCCAATGACTAAAGATTCTATGAAAGCAGATAAGATCAAAAGTCTAAAGAATCTTATTGCTATTGCCAAAGAACAAGGTCGCGGCGTAAGAGCGCAAGAGCTTGAACTAGAACTAAAGAAACTACAGGGTGTCGAAGAAGGCCTTGCTGATGATTTAGCAGCATTTGCAGCTAAACACGGCGGCAAAGTTCGTCATGGTCCGCAGCCAAACAAGCCAATGACTGCTCCTACTTCTGCTCCTCAAGTACAACTTAGCACACAAGAACGCGAAGCACTAGCAGCAAGATTAAAAGAACTCGAAGCCAGATTTGATCCTAACTATCAATACAGCGACGACTATTCGTTCCACAGCGAACAACGTAGAATTGCAGCCGAAATTGCTGGCATTAAAAAGAAACTAGGCGAATCTATAAAAGGACGCAGTGCTATTAGACAAGCAATGGAAGCAATTGATGCAGGCCAGCGTCGAGCCAAGCAAGTACCGGCAGAAGAAATGCCAAAAAAGACTAGCCCAGTCTTAGGACAAAAAGAAAAACAGCATCCATTTAAAGGTCGTGCCGTTGGCGGCGGTTTATAAATATCTTCATGAGATTAGAAGGCTTTGTACCCAAAGGTTGGGGCTCTGAAAACATCTGGGCCACCAACGACAAGTATTGCGGTAAACTACTAAAGTTCAATACTGGTGCACGATTCAGTATGCACTTTCATGCTGAGAAAGATGAAACTTGGTATGTACTAAGTGGGCGCTTTTTAGTAATTACCATAGACACTAAAACCGCAGAACAATCTACACAAGAACTAGAACAAGGAGACGTGTGGCACAATCCTCCATTACTTCCACATCAACTAGTTTGTTTAGAAGAAGGCGTTATCATAGAAGTTAGCACACCAGACAGTGTGGAAGACAATTACAGAGTTGGTAAGGGCGATAGTCAACGATGAAACGTGTAATGGTCAATGGCACATTTGACATCTTACATCGCGGACACATTGAACTGCTCAACTTTGCTCGTAGTCAGGGCGACAAGCTATTAGTTGCCATAGACACTGACCGCAGAGTAAAAGAACTTAAAGGCATCAATCGTCCCGTAAACAATCAAGAAGATCGCAAGTTTCATTTAGAAAACTTAAAAGCTGTCGATACTGTTGTTTTGTTTGATACCAAAGAACAGCTAGAAGCAATCATGCAGGGCTGGCAACCAGACGTTTATGTTAAAGGCAGTGACTGGGCAGGCAAAAGTACAACTGCTAGTAAGTATGCCAAAGAAGTTATCTTTTACGATAGAGTGGGCGATTATTCGACAACTAATACTATCGCTGCAATCCAAGATTTAGATTCTAGATAAATATTATTATAATTAGGATACCAACATGGACGAACTAACCCAAGCACTTAAAATTGTATTAGCAAACCACTATGCTTATGCTCTAAAAGCACAGAACTTTCACTGGAACGTAGAAGGTCCTGACTTTCATCAATATCATGCACTATTTGCAGAAATCTACGAAGAAGTCTATGGCAGCGTAGATATTATTGCAGAAAGAGTAAGAACACTGGGTGCGTATACTCCTGGCAGCTTTAGTCGTTATAGTCAATTGAGCCAAATAGAAGATCAAGTTGAAATTCCTACTGCACAATCAATGTTGCAAAAATTACTAGCAGACATTGAGATTATCCAAAGTAGCGTCAAAACATGCTATGACTTGGCCGAACAAACTGGTAATCACGGACTAAGTAATTTAATGGCAGAGCGTCAAGATGCATTTGCAAAACACAAGTGGATGTTGACTGCTACATTAAAAAATAGATAATGCAAGAAACAAAAAAGTTAATTAAGGATTTGGTCAAAGTAGAGTTGACCAAATCCCAAATATCTGCCCTGGAGTCGTTTATCAATGACAGGGGCATATCAATCTTCCGAAACAGTTCTTTACTAAAAGCAATCAATCGCAAAGATTTCGATTCGGCAATTATAGAATTCCGAAAGTGGATTCTCGATGCAGGTCGCCCAAGTTCGGTATTGGCTGATTTGCGTGAACAAGAAATCACCCTCTTTACCAAATAAGTTGACTTTACAAGTATTAATGCTATAATAGCGTTTTACTATAGGAGTTGTTATGGACCCACGTATGTTCAGTGCCGATGAAAAGGCCAAAATCAAAAAGCTATTTGCCGAAGGCATCCAAGTGCTGAGCGAAGTCGCCGCGCTCAATGAAGGCTTGAATGATACTATCAAAGGTATCGCAGAAGAATTAGATATGAAGCCCAGTGTACTTAAAAAGGCACTGAAGATTGCTTATAAGAATGAGTTCGAAAAAGAACAAAATGCTTTCACTGAAGTGGAAGAAGTTCTTGAAGTTGCAGGTCACCGTTGATTGATTTCCTAAGAAAACAAACTTGGGAGTTCTGGTTCGAATGGGCTTGCACCTTTGTGTTAATCATTGGTGTGGCCCTAACCAGTTATAACATCTACCCATTGAACATCTGGCTAAGTTTTCTAGGAAACCTTGGCTGGATGATCCTTGGCTACATGTGGCGTAAATGGAGCCTATTCATAGTCGAACTAATTATAGTTGTAATTTACATAGGCGGACTATATAATACGTTATGAGCTATATTGACGCAATTTATCTAAAAGAAAAAGACTTAATCAAAGTCGTAGAACGAGTAGACGGTGTCAGGAAAGAGCGTCAATTTCCTGCACACTATGTTTTCTATTATGCAGATCCAAAAGGGCAGTACACTGGTCTAGATGGTAACAGGCTTACTAAGGTTGCTGTGGCAACTCGCAAAGCCTTTGACAAAGAGAAAAGAATACTCAGTCACAAGAAGTTATACGAAAGCGACATCAAGCCGCTTAATCGTTGCTTGGAAACAAACTATCTTAATTCTGAAGCACCCGAACTAAACAAGGCGTTCTTCGACATTGAAGTTGCCTATGACAAAGTTCGAGGCTTCGCGGATCCCAGCGATCCTTTCAATCCCATTACTGCTATCTCTGTTCATTGTTCTTGGCTAGAACGTTTGTTTACATTAGTAATCAAACCAGACAGCATGGACAAGGAAACAGCACAAGCAATTGTTAATAGGTTTGACGACACTGTTCTCTGTGATACAGAAGAAGAGATGTTGGAGTATTTTTTAAGTTTAATTCAAGATGCTGACACACTTAGTGGATGGAATAGTGAAGGCTATGACGTGCCTTACACAGTTAACAGAATCTCAAAACTGCTGGGCGCTGATCATACAAGACGCTTCTGTCTCTGGGATATGAAGCCTATCAAACGTGAGTTTGAAAAGTACGGTAAGATTGCAGAAACATTTGACTTTATTGGTCGTGTACACTTGGATTACCTTGAACTGTATCGCAAGTATACCTATCATGAATTGCACACATATCGACTAGACTATGTGGGCGAGATTGAAATAGGCGAAACCAAAGTTCACTATGAAGGTACCTTGGATCAATTGTATAACAATGACTTTGAAAAGTTCATTGCTTATAACAGACAGGATACTGCATTGTTGGCCAAACTAGATGCCAAGTTGCAATACATTGATTTGGTTAACGTACTGGCTCACGCAAACACAGTTACCTTGCGAACAACGTTAGGTGCTGTGGCTATGACGGACCAAGCTATTATCAACGAAGCTCATAGTCGTGGACTAATGGTGCCCGACAGGAATCGTAGCGAAGGCGGAGAAACACAAGCCGCAGGTGCTTATGTTGCTTACCCCAAGAAAGGCGTACACGATTGGATTGGTTCAATGGACTTGAACAGTCTGTATCCATCCTTGATCCGGGCTTTGAATATGAGTCCAGAAACTATTATTGGACAAATTAGGCTGCGCCAAACTAAATCCGAACTTAAAGAATGGCTGGACCAAGGTAAAGCCTTTGCTGACTTCTGGGACGGTAAGTTCTGCGTTTATGAATATGATGAAGTCATGAACAAGAATCGCGGCTATGACTTAGTCATAGACTGGGAAGATGGACGCAGTACAGAAATGTCGGCAGCTGAAGCATATGAACTGATTTATCTAAGCGGCAATCCTTGGATGCTGACTGCCAATGGCACTATCTTTACGTATGAAAAGCAGGGCGTTATTCCAGGTCTGCTTGCACGTTGGTATGCCGAACGTAAAGAGCTACAAAAGAAAGCCAAGGCTTGTATTGATAATGAAAAAGAGTTTGAGTTCTGGGACAAGCGACAGCTAGTTAAAAAGATTAACTTGAACTCACTGTATGGCGCTTTGCTTAATGCAGGTAGTAGGTTCTTTGACCAGCGTATGGGGCAATCTACTACACTAAGCGGACGATGTGTTGCACGACACATGGCCAGTAAAACTAATGAACTGTTTACAGGTGATTACAATCACATAGGTAAAACAATTATCTATGGTGATACTGACTCTTGTTATTTCAGTGCATATCCCGTTTACCAAGAACAAATTGAACGCAATGAAGTTGACTGGACTAGAGACAAAGTCATTGAACTCTACGATACTGTAGCAGAAGAAGTCAACGCTAGTTTTACGCCATTCATGAACATGGCATTTAACTGTCCAAGTAGTTTTGGCGAAGTTATTAAAGCAGGTCGTGAAGTTGTTGCTAGTAAAGGACTATTCATTACCAAAAAGCGTTATGCGGTTCTTATCTATGATAAAGAAGGCAAGCGCAAGGACAAAGACGGGGAGCTTGGCGAAATCAAAGCTATGGGTCTAGACCTTAAGCGAGCAGATACTCCTGAATTCATGCAAAAGTTTCTGGAAAAGATTCTGCTCATGGTTCTAAATGGACAAGACAAGCAAGATGTTATCGATGCTATCAATGAGTTTAGAACTGCATTCAAGGAGCGTCCGGGCTGGGAAAAAGGTACGCCCAAGCGTGTTAACAACTTAACCAAACACACTGAGGTCTTTAACAAGACTGGCAAGTGCGGAGTTGGACATGCCATGGCTGCTATCAACTGGAACAGATTTAAGAAGGCATATGGTGACCAGCGTAGTATGGATATTACAGACGGTATGAAAGTTATCGTTTGTAAGCTAAAATCCAATCCTATGGGAATCACTAGTATTGCTTATCCAATTGACGAACTAAGGCTACCTGAATGGTTTAAAGAATTGCCGTTTGATCATGCTGCAATGGAAGAAACTATCATTGACAATAAGGTTGATAACCTCATTGGCGTGCTAGACTGGGACATTAGCGCCAGCGATCAAAAGACAAGTTTTGATATGTTGTTTGGATAAACACACGTTTTATCCTACGAACGTAGTAGTAAATAAATGCATGAAGGGTATCGAATCTGCATTTTTTACTTTGATAAGTTTTGGCGTGCTACTAAATTTAAAACATTTGGTGGCAGAATATATTTTGCAAACTCCGCACATTGCGGAGAGCAAAATGAGGTATGGATCTTTAAATAGTTTCATACACATATTACACCATGCGTTTGGTACGCTGGTGGTAGGACTATTACTCAAATTCGAGTTAAGTCTAATTCTAGGGTTAGTATTATTAGAAGCTGTAATACACTATCATGTAGATTGGTTACATATCAAATATGGAGCCAAATCTTACAAAGATAAAAAGTATTGGCAGTGGTTGGGAATTGAACAATTCTTACATCACCAAACATTCATTCTAATGATCATATTGGCAAGATACTTCTTGACTTAACTAACCCCAATATCTTATAATCTCGTAAAGGAGATATTCACTTGAAAGATGCAATCTTTGACATCGTCAGGCACACTGCCAGCCTAGGTTTCTTTGACTTGGCTAAAATTACCGGAACAGACTCAGACACTGAAGTTTGGACTTGTGATGAAAAGAAAACAGTTGTCCTTGACGCAAAACTAAAATCAGCCAACGGCGATTTAATTGGAGAAGTTGGCCTGGGTAATCTAGGCTTCCTAAATGGACTAAGCGGTCTTTATAATAAAGAAGGCAGCGAAGTTGAAGTGCTCACAACTACTAAGAATGGTGCAATCATTCCTGACTATATTCAGTTTAAGGACAATGATGGCAACAGCGACAAGTATCGTTTAATGAGCAAAGAAATCATCGATGAACAGCTACAACAAAGCAAGTTCAAAGGTGTTAAGTGGGACGTTGAGTTTGAGCCCACAAAAGCAAAAGTAAGTGAGATGTCTGCAAAGGCTGGCATTTACAGCGCAATCGAACCGACATTTACTGTTAAAACAGAAAACGGCAATTTGGTGTTTATCTTTGGTAGCGATACCGGAGGCAGTCACTTTGGTCGTATGGTGTTTGCCAGCAACGTAACTGGTACAGTTAAAGAAGGTTATGCATGGCCAATTGATAAGTTTTTGGCTATCTTGAAACTTGGCATGGCCGGCGATTGCCGTGTACACTTTAGTCAAGTTGCATGCATGATTACCATCGATAGTGGCATCGGTGTGTACAATTATATCCTTCCCGGACATACACGTTAATGACTTCCAAAAACGACCTAACACCTGTTGCACGTAAAAGTTCAACAAGCGATGTTAACAGTGCTATTCTCGATGAACTAAAAAAGCAAACAGAATACATGCATCGCATGGATTGGAAGCTATGGGTCATTATGAGTATGATAAAACTAATTGGTGAAGAAAACGGATACACCTTCGAATCTTACGATGAAGAGACTGTGGCCAAAGACTTCACCAATGAGGGAAAATAGGAGAAAACTAAATGAATGAAAAGCAAGCAGAAATTATGCTTAAGAGCCTTAAGCGTATGGAGCAGCTACTAGAAGCCATTGACTGGAAGTTATGGAATTTCCATCAGAAGGTCATTGGAGATGGTGTAGAAAATGCACCTGAAGCTAGTACTGTTGAAGATGAAGAAACTGAGCAACTTGCAGCAGTTATCGACACTCCTCGCCGTACTGCATCCGCAAAGCCAGCAGATGCACCAGCAACCAAAAAGCCAAGCTACCCTTCAATTGAAAAGTGGAATTAAGCAATGTTTAAAATGATTTGGGTAACCTTCCAACGCGAAGGAATTCACAAGTATCCAGCAGCATTAACTGATCCCAAACTGGCAACAGGGGACGAATATGATGTTAGCTTTTTGGGCTATCCTCACAGACACATATTCCATTTCAAAGTTGCTATCGAAGTATTCCACGACGATAGAGACATTGAATTTATTCAGTTTAAGAGGTGGTTGGAAAATCTTTACAAAGGTGCTACACTAGCGTTAGATTTTAAGAGTTGCGAAATGATCGCGGACGATCTATACAAAGAAATTAACAACAAGTATCCTAACAGAACAGTTTGGATCGACGTAAGTGAGGACGGTGAAAATGGATGTCACATTCAATACAACAAGAGCTAAAGTGAGAACTATGAATCAGTATCATAATTCAGTCAGTCGTGCAATGATTAGTATCAACGATATCAAGTACGACCTATTAAAGATTGCCGAGATTTATGACGGCATTCTGCAAGATGGTTTGGGTCATCTTGCTGCGGACATGTTCCAAGCATATCTAAGCGACCTTCGCGCAGATAAGTGGATTCATGATTACGAAGTAACTGAAATGGTCCTTAAGGAACAAAGTTACACATACGATGTGAGCATTCAGATTACATCGGATCGTACTCCGAAGAAACTAAAAATCCACGTCGGGCTGTACAAGAGCCCATGGCCGGAATTGGCTCCTACCATGAACTATACTGGTAGTGGTTATGTCTCTAAGTAAGAAAACTAGAATCAACCTACAAGAACGGAACAAGGACTATGCCGTGTTCCTGCCAAGTATCAGTGGGTTCTATCAGACCTTCATTAGCAAGGAAAGAAACAATCCTGGCGCTGTCGGACCTGCAGGACGAGTGCCAGCAGAGTTTGAGAATGGTATTGAAGGCTTTAACTTTCTAAACAAAGAGCAAGCATATTTCTACTACCCAGATGCACTGTACAGTGCAGGGCATGCACAACTTGATATTGCAAAAAGCGACATCGAAGAAAGCATGATTCAAAAGCGTGATAAAGCTAATAACTTTATCTTAGGCGACTCTGGTGGATTCCAGATTGGTAAAGGTGTTATTAACTTCGACTGGGAGCATTTCTGGGAGAAGCAAGGCGATGCAGGTTATGTCGGCAAAGCTGACAAAACTCGTATGGCTATCCTTAACTGGCTGGAACACACTGCTGATTATAGCATGGTACTTGACTTGCCAACATGGGCAAGCAATCCTATCAATCAACCACGTACTGGACTTAAAGACTTTAACGATTGCTTAAACGGAACATTGTTTAACAACGATTTCTTCTTAAAGCATCGCAAAGGACAAACTAAGTTCCTAAACGTTCTGCAAGGCGGTAACAACGTTGACGCAGAGATTTGGTATGAAGCAGTCAAGCACTATCCCTTTGAAGGTTGGGCGATGGGTGGTAACAACATGAAGGACATTGACTTGATGTTGCGCCGCTTAATTAAACTTCGTGACGAAAAACTACTAGAACCAGGTCGCGATGTTATCCACTTCCTGGGAACAAGTAAGCTAGAGTTGGCATGTATCTTAACTGCGGTTCAACGCAACATTAAGAAGCATATCAATCCTAATATGAAAGTCACGTTTGACTGTGCAAGTCCTTTCCTTGCAACTGCATACGGGCAAGCATATACTCAGCACGTACATCAAAACAATCGCTTTAGCTACATCATGGACAAAGCATTAGATGATCGCAGACTTGCTGGTAGCACTGTTCCTTGGCCATGGAGCAGCCCAATTGGTGACCGTATGACTTTGGGAGACATCTGTTATTACAAACCTGGCGACCTAAATAAGCTAGGAAAGGAAAGCAGAACAAGCTGGGATAGCTTCAGCTACTTTATGATGATGGCGCATAACGTATACCAACATATCGAAAGTGTACAACGTGCAAACGCACTGACAGATGCTGCATCTGCATTGCATAAGCCAGACCCCACTAAGTGGCACAAACAAAAAGGTCGTGCTGGTGAATTCAGTAATTGGGTTCCCCGTAACGTTATCTATGCTGTTGAACTTATTGACAGAGTGTTTGAGAGTGAAACTCCTTACACACTGTTGGACAATAGCCAGGCACTGTTAGCAGACCTTAATGGTAAGAAAACTCTAAAGACTACTGCCGAAGCGCACAACATGCTATTTGAAGCTGCCGACAAAGGTGACGACAATGATGCAGAAGCCGCAGAAGCATGGGACGAAGAGGTTGCAGAAGAAATCTTAAAACACATCAATGAGTAAAGCACTTGTAGTTGGACTAGGCATGGGGCAACAATATGCCCTGTGGCTAGGAGAATTAGGCTACGATGTTTATACAGTTGATATTGACCCGAGCAAGGCAACATCCTATACGGATGTTGCCATTGCTTTGCGAGATCATCCTGTTGTAGATATCGTATATATTGGCACACCTAATTGGACACATGAAATTATTGCCAAACAAGTTGCGCCGCATAGCCGACTTGTTTTAATAGAAAAGCCAGGAGTTAAGTTGAGCAGTGGTTGGTCACAACTAATTGCAGCCTATCCTGATACTAGAATCATGATGGTCAAGAACAATCAGTTCAGACCAGAAATCAAACTGTTCAAACAACTTGCAGACCAAAGTGAGCGAGTATACGTGCGTTGGAACAATGCCAACCGTATTCCGCACCCTGGCAGTTGGTTTACAACACGCTCAAAGGCATTCGGTGGAGTTAGCAGGGATCTAATGCCACACATGCTCAGCTATTACTGCGCCTTGACAGATTATAAACAAGGTGTTAAAATTAAAGCTACAGCAACTCAAAGGTATGAACTCAAGGATATTCATGATACTGATTACGGCAGTGTTAATCCTAATGGCACTTACGATGTCGATGACTTTTGTCACTTCGAATTCAAGAACGGCAACACTACTTGGATATTGAGTGCAAACTGGAAAACAGATTTGGATCACGACGACAGCAGTATTGCATTCGGAATGAAGAACTCCGCAGTAAGACATGAATTGGGTTTGTGTCCCGGGGAAGCATACAAAGCAATGATTGAAAAAGCGATGTCAAACCTAAATAACAATGAGTTCTGGAAAGAACAACTTGAGCAAGACATTTGGATACATCAACAAATAGAATTTTTATGAATAGAGTATTAGCAACTGTAGGTGAAGGCGAGTTTGTAGAAACTACCTATGACTTACCCGAACTAGATGATGACAGTATTCAAGTTCGTGCTGTGATGACTGGTGTTTGTCGCAGCGATATCGACATGATGCAAGGCAACTTTGGGCCGTTGCCTTTGCACATGCAAGGCCATGAAGGTTTGGGCCAAGTTATAAAGGTAGGTAAAAATGTCAAAGAAGTCAAAGAAGGCGACTATGTCGCAACCCGAGGAGAGCCAGCATACGCAGACAGATACAATGTTCGCGCTAGAGAGTATGTTAAGGTTGCAGAGCCTTTACCAAGAAATATTCTGGAGCCAGTGGCTTGCGGCATTAACGTGGTACATCAACCCATACGAGAAATCGCAGAAAGAAGCGGACCCGGACGAAGACTCTTAATTTTAGGCAGCGGATTCCTTGCTTGGGTCGCATACAATACAATCAAACTCAATCACTTGGACTTTGACATAACAGTGTTTGGTCATAGCAACAGAGAACTATGGGGCAATGCACTGAGCTCAACCTACTCTGGTAAGTTTGATGTAGTAATTGATCTGAGTCCACACTGTGATGTATTCTTAAACGACATGCTCAACAACGAAGCATTGGTCGTTATGGGTGTAGAGAAAGAAGTACATACAACTTTTGCATCACTGTTATGGAAAGCCTGTACTTTGGTATTTCCTAGTCCCAGAACGGATAAGTTTTACAAGTGCATGCAAGATGCAGCCTATTGGGTCGAGAACGGCGACATTAATGTTGACAGCTTCTGGACCAAAGGGTATAATAGAGATACCGAATGGAAAGATGCTTTTGCAGACGGCGTGAATCGTCCCGCCGGGTATAGCAGAGGTTACATATATTGGAACAACAATGGCAATTGATACAGAAGGCAGACAAAACGTAGTTTATTTCACTGGATACGAAGTCGAGCATACTATTTGTTATGGTATGAAAACGTTGTTTGTAGTTGGCACACCGCCAGTGGAGGAAATTCTTGAACAAGCCAAGAAGCACGAAGTGACTCATGTGTATTTTGGCACAAGTCAAAGTTTTAATCCCAAAGATATTTCACAAGAAGAATATGCACCATGGGATAATGTAATCTACGGATGCCTAGATGCAGGATATTGGGTCAGCTTGGACTTTGACGTTAAGCACATCGAAGGCGTACACGAATCAGGATATTGCGAACGTCAACGTTTTGTACCTATGATTAGTGTCAAGCTACCTTACATCAATCTTCTTAACTACAACGCAACATTGAAGTTAGATGACTTGACATGGGGCAAAACTAATCCTGGTGTATGGACACATCATTTGCAAAGTCTGATGGATAAAGACAAGTTCACATATTGGGACCAATATACACAGGACACTGAAGTATGAGCCGAATATTTTTAGTTGACTTAGAGGCAGTAGAAACAAGGTACACGGGTCAATGGAAGACTCATGTACCTGAATTACTTAGAAAGGCAGGACATGATGTTCAAATCATATCTGGACGCGAAGATATACCTAGCGCAACGACTCCAGGTGCGTTTCTCAACTTTGGCGGAACAAACATCTACAAAGCTAACCAAGTTGAAACTATGGGCGAGCTGTTTTGCTCCGGAGCAGTTAAGCCTGGTGATCATTTTTTGTTTACTGATGCTTGGCATCCTGGAATCATAAACTTAAAATACATGAGCGAGCTTCTTAACATTCCTGTCAAGATTCACGCACTGTGGCATGCAGGTAGTTATGATCCACATGACTTTTTAGGACGTTTAATCGGCGATGCTCCATGGGTAAGACACGCCGAGAAGAGCTTCTTCCATGCGATTGATCACAATTACTTTGCAACAGATTTTCATATTAAAATGTTTGAAAAGAACTTGCTTGGTATGGAATGTGATTATGTAGAATGGAAGCCTAAGCACATTGTACGCACAGGTTGGCCTATGGAATATATGGAGAATACGCTTACTCCTTACAAAGGAATGACTAAGCGTAACCTAATTGTATTCCCACATAGGATCGCACCGGAGAAGCAAGTTGAAATCTTCCGCGATTTAAAAGAACAACTACCCGAGTATGAGTTTGTTGTTTGTCAGGATCAACAACTAACTAAAAACGAATACCACAACATCTTAGGCGAAGCCAAGATTGTGTTTAGTGCCAGTTTGCAAGAAACACTAGGTATCGGTTGTTACGAGGGTGCTATTGTAGATGCTATCCCTATGGTACCTGATAGACTTAGCTATACAGAAATGTATTTAGATGAGTTTAAGTATCCTAGCGATTGGACTAAAGATTTTGACAGCTACTTGGCAAATCGTAAACAAATATGCAACAAGATTGTAGACTATATGGAAAACTATGATACATATCTTCCTGCACTTAAAAAACAAACCACGTTGCTTATCAATGACTTTTTCAGTGCTAGCGAAATGTTAAAAAATTTCCGATGATTGTCTTGTATTTTTTATTGTGGACATTTGCGCTATACTGGATACACCGAGTAGCGCATAAGATCGAAGTTATTCAAACATATCACGCCGACCATCACAAGTACATCAATACTTACGGAATGCAAGGCTGGCGTTGGAATAATTTGTTCTTATACAATGACACAAGAAACAGTACCATAGATTTGTATCTAACAGAAGTCATACCAACGTTCTTGTTTTCTTTATTCACCGGGCAATGGTGGATATTCATTTTATACTATATCTGGGCAGCGTTCTTCCAAGAAAGATACGAACACGATAATACTGTTGACTGGCCCTTGTTTACTTCCGGCAAGTGGCACTTGATACACCACAACGATTCAAGCAAAAATTTTGGTTTGTTTTTTCCGTTGTGGGATATAATTTTTAGAACATACAAGCATGTGGACAAGTGAGAATAATTGGTATAAATGGTTTTACTCTGGTAAGCCTTTTGCTCGACAAACTAAAGGCGAGCAATTTACCACATCGTTCTCGTGTGGCTACAAGCCTTCGAACAAAACCTTTAAGCAAGAGATGCTTGCGGCAAGCGCAAGCATCATGGATCATTATCCCGGAATGAAGCCAAGTATCCTATTCAGCGGCGGCGCTGACAGCGAACTTGTACTAAGATCATTTCTGGACTTAAAAGTAAAACCAGACGTCTATATATTTAGATATGAAAATGATTACAATATATATGACGTTAGCTATGCTGTAACCATTTGCTCGATGCTAGGTGTTGACTATAAAATTGTCGACCTTAATTTGTCTAAGTTTTACGAGACTGATGCAGAACGGTTGTCCGAATTATCGCAAATAGACCGGCCACGTGCATTACCATATTGTAAATTCATAGAGATGGTAGATCAACTTCCTATATTAGGATCTAGCGACCTTTCTATAACTCGCCTTAATGAAAGTTATGACGAAGCAGGCAACTGGGTCGTCAGATGCTGGGAACATGATACAGCTTGGAGCAAGTTTATCAGAGCCATTAATAAGCCAGCAGTGGGTGAGTGGTTTAAATGGACTCCTGGATTAGTCTACTCATATACACAAACAGAGTGGTGTAAAAATCTTGTTGCAGACAAAATATACGGCAAGTGCGGTGTGAACTCTACCAAGCTAACAGGCTACAGAGAGGTTTATCCGGACATGATTAACAGGATAAAAAAGACAGGTTTCGAAAAGACAGACCATATCATATTGGAGTTTGAAAAATTCCTAGATAAAAAATACGGAGGTTTGAATTTCAGGCAAAGCTACGACCGTCCTTTCGACAAATTAATAGAGGAAATGAAACAATGATTAGAGTACAATTTACTGGCTCAAGTCCAAACATGTATCAAATTGACCGCAGTTACAACCTACCTGCTATCACTGGAACAGTACAATGGAATGGTACTAACAAATGCTTGGAAGTTAGCACTGGTGCAGGTTGGCAACGTATCGATAATACTGTAGAGTTTAGCGTTAACCAAATGCCTACGCCAGATCTGTGGGCAATGCATAGTTGGATAGAAGAACAAAAGGCAGCTCAGGCTAAGGAAAAGGAATTACGCAGTAAATACCCAGCACTAGACGAGGCAGCAAAGCATTACGAGTTCATCAAAGAGCTTGTAAAGGCAGGTCCTCAAAATGAAGACACGGAAGTACAAGGAAGCCCATGATATTCAACAAAGTAAGAGCACTTAAAGAACAAGGTAAAAAAATTGGCATCACATTTAGCACATTCGATCTACTGCATGCTGGGCACGTTGCTATGCTCGCAGAAGCCAAAAACCACTGTGACTACCTCATCGCTGGCTTACAGACAGATCCAACAATCGATAGACCAGATACTAAAAACAAACCCGTACAGAGTATCGTGGAACGACAAATTCAATTGGCATCATGCCGTTATGTTGATGAAGTTGTTGTTTACAGTACAGAGCAAGACCTTGTTGACCTCTTACTCATACTCCCAGTGGATGTCAGAATACTTGGCGTCGAGTATGAAGATAAAGAATTTACCGGCAAAGGTGAATGTATCATGCGAGGAATCGACATTATCTATAACGGCAGAGATCACTCCTTCAGTTCCAGTAGCCTACGTAAACGTGTCTTTGATAGTGAGTCCAACAAAAGGGGACAACAATGAAAACTAAAATAGCAGTCATCGGCTTAGGCTTTGTTGGGAGTGCAATATATAAAGCACTAGGCGGCGAGTTCGGCGGACAAGATTTAATTCCTGTGGATCCAATAAAAGGTTTACCGGCAACAATCAAAGACATTAAAGACTTTGATGCAGCGTTCGTTTGCGTTCCTAGTCCTCAAAGAGAAGACGGCACCGCAGATACTTCGATTTTAGAAGGTGTACTAGCTGATCTCAAACATGTCGATTTCAAAGGTGTCATTATTAGTAAAGTGACGGCTCCGCCAGACGTATATAATAGATTACAAGATGCACATCCTAATTTGGTACATGCTCCTGAGTTTCTAACTGCGGCCAACGCCTACGAAGATTACATGCACGGAAAGTTTGCAATAATTGGCGGTAAGATTTCTGCTTTTAGAAATGAAGCAGAACGCATTATTAGACGTAGTCAGTCTGAGCTAGCCAGTGTCGTTCATTGTAGTATCGGCGAAGCTGCATTGGCCAAGTATACTATAAACTCGTTCTTGGCAACAAAAGTAATCTTTATGAATGAAATGGAAAAACTAGCAACAGATTCCGGAATGAATTGGGAAACTATTGTTAGTGCTATTAGACAAGACAAACGAATGGGCCATAGTCACATGCAAGTGCCTGGTCCAGATGGACAATACGGTTTTGGCGGCATGTGCTTTCCAAAAGATACCAGTGCCCTTATAAAATATGCAGAAGGCCAAGGACAAACATTAAGTGTTTTGGACACGGCGGTAAAGAAGAATCTTATAATTAGGTTGACGGAACCTAAATAAGTGTTGTATAATCTAAATACAATTGTGACCCACCACATTAACTCGGAGAAAGACTTTGACAGATACAAGTAAAAACCTAAGCCAGATCATTCGCGAACGAATGAAGGCTGATAAAAAACGCTTCTGGGCAGGCGACAACATTAGCGATTATGTCGACGACAATGTTAAACCTGAACTAATCGACGAAGCAACAAAAGCATTTGAACAAGTATTAGATGCGCTACTAATTGATCGCGAAACAGATCCAAATAGTAAAGGTACAGCAAGACGTCTTGCAAAAATGTACTATAATGAAATAATGAGTGGCAGATATGACCCAGCACCAGACGCAACAGCATTTCCAAACGACTCGCAGGACCGTTACGAAGGCATGCTTGTTGTTCGCAGTGAGCTTCGCAGTATGTGTAGCCATCATCACCAGCCCGTTACTGGCGTTGCTTATATTGGTATTATTGCTGCCGAGAAACTTATCGGACTTAGCAAGTACACACGCATCGCTCAATGGTGTGCCCGACGTGGTACTCTCCAGGAGGAGCTTGCTAATGATATTGCCCGCGAAATCGAACGTGCAACAGGCGCCAAAGACTTAGGCGTTTACATTCAAGCAGTTCACGGATGCTGCGAAAATCGCGGTATTATGGCACATAGCAGTTTAACACAAACAACTGTGCTAAAAGGTGCATTTAAAGATGATACAGGTACAAAGAAAGAATTCTTTGATAACATCAAAATGCAACAAGAATTCGCACCACGCTAATGGCTTACGGTCCACTATCCAATACCTCTCAGCCTATTATGGGCAATACAGTATCTAGTGCATTTGAAATTAGACGCGACGAAACTGTATTGCGTATAGACACTGACGGGACTATCAGCACCAAAGCAGGATCTATTGCTGCTGATGATTGGATAGAGATTACAAAGATAATGAAGCAATTTATTATCGACGTGGCACGAGATCCCGAACTTAGCGCAAAACTCCCTTACATGAAAGATGCAGCGGAAGGTTGGCTAATGAAAGAACTAAGGAAATAAAAATGGCTACATGGAAAATTTCAAACAGAAACAAAAAGAGCTGCGAAGAACGCCAGTACTGGACTAAAGACGGGCAAACTATCATTCGCATCGAGGGATTTCGCTGGGGTACGTTTACAGTAGAAACTGACGACGACAATCCTCCAGAGGGCATCACTGAAGAAAACCCCGACGGTATTGATATGTACAGCTACTTTGGTGACAATGCCGAGAATGGTGCAGAGCTGGACATGATGGATGACGGTTGTTATGGAGACATGGAGTTTCCAGAGGACATGGACGAAGAAGAACGTGAGCGCATCCAAGAAGGCTGGGACGAAGACAGTTACAGCTTTATGGAAGATGACGGTTGGGTTAACGACGAAACAGAAGCGTGGTTATTCGGACCTCTTGAAATTGAAAAGGTAGATTAAAATGGCAACAAAGAAATCAAAATCAACATGGCCTAAAGTTGTGCAAGGTACGCACTTAACTGTTACAACTTACGAAGATGGTCGATCCGAACTAGTATGGGACGATGAACAATTGTTAAAAGAAGTTCGCGAAGCTATTGCTAGTGCCGAAGTTAAACCTTCTGTTAAGGCCAAGTCTAATAAGAAGGTACCAGAAGCAATGAAACGCAAGACCAAAGAAGAGCCCAAAAAAGCCAGTGCAATAACTGGCAACATCAAAGCAAAGAAACCTGCAACACGTAAAAAGAAAGCATCTTAATGCCTACGTTTTTGGCAATATTAGGTTTTATCATTTGTATGCTACTTGTTAGCTGGATGTTAAGCCAAACTATTTTTAAAAATTCAACAGGGTGCAGTGGCGATTGTTATCAAGGCAGGAGGCCTTGTAATTGCCAACGTAAACAATGAGCCAATTAATCTTAAGTTTAAACTTTTGGGAAAGCAAACAATTAGAGTACTGGTTGACAGACAACTGCCCAGGCTGTAAAATACGTAGTCTATATGACAAGTTCACAGGCCCCGAAGAAGACGACGTGTATGCAGTAGAAGGAGATATTACCCAAGAGGTAGAATATCTGATTAGGTTGAAATACGGGGAAAAAATTAAAGGCGGAGTTAGATTTGGAAACATTAAAAGTAAGTGAAATTTTTTATAGCGCACAAGGCGAGGGACGTTTTATTGGCGTCCCGTCTGTGTTTTTACGCACCTTTGGTTGCAACTTTAAGTGTCCAGGTTTCGGACTGCCTGCTGGACAAAAAACAACAGAGCCCGATGACATCGGCAAAGAAGTCCATTTGTATAAATCATTCATGGATTTGCCATTGGCTAAGACAGGGTGCGATAGCTATGCTAGCTGGCATCCTGCGTTTAAGCATCTGAGTCCAAGCTATACTGTAGATGAAGTGGTCGATGCTATGTTGGCATTGACTCCAAACAATCACTGGCTGCAAGAAAATGGCAACGATGTGCATCTAGTTATCACAGGCGGCGAACCACTACTAGGTTGGCAAGCGTTGTATCCCGAGCTATTAACACACGATAGAATGAAGGATCTACGCAACATAACATTTGAAACAAATGGTACTCAGCATCTGCACAGAGAATTTAAATATTTTCTAAAAGACAACTATCATGTACATAGAGACAATATCACATTCAGTGTTAGTCCAAAACTAAGTGCTAGCGGCGAGAAGTGGGAAGATGCAATTAAGCCCGATGTAATTCGAGAATACCATCAAGTCGGCCATGTTTACTTAAAGTTTGTAATTGACAAGCAGGAAGACTTTGAAGAAGTGGATCGAGCAGTTAGAGAATATAGAAAACATAACTTTTTCGGTCCAGTCTACGTAATGCCTGTGGGCGGTACCGATGCTGCTTATTTTAGCAATACTAAACATATTGCAGACGAAGCATTGGCAAGAGGTTACAGATACAGTCCTCGACTTCACGTAGATATTTGGAGTAACGGTTGGGGCAAGTAATGCTTAAATTCCTCATTACTCGATACCAATTTGAAAAAATGAAAGAGATCTTCGAATCATACGATGTAGAACATATTGTATGGCAAGAAGAAAATTTAACAGGAATTGGACCAAACATAGATTTAAAGTTTGATCCAAAGTCTACAATTACAGTAGACATAACAGATGTTGAAAGATGGTAATGAAAGCACAAAAACCCGCTCAAGGCATTATGCTAATGGGCGAATATGCAAATAGCAAGAACTTCAAAGTAGAGTGTGATTGTTCCAGTGACAATCATTCAGTCTTTATGTGGATTGAAGTATCCGAAGATAAAGACATCCCCGACATAGAAGTTAGTTTTTATGTAAACACTTGGACACCTTGCTGGCGCGGCTGGGGTCAACGTCTACGTGCAGTATATGAAATTTTATTCAAGGGTGTACACAAACAAGAGCACCACATGCTCTTGAACAAACAAAGTGCTCTGAATTTTGCAGAGACAATCAAACAAACAGTTAAAGAGATGGAAGGGAAGAAATGAGTTATCTATTTACAAGCGAAAGCGTATCAGAAGGACACCCAGATAAAGTCGCAGATGCAATCAGTGATGCAGTGTTAGACTTGGTCATGTCCAAGGAAGATCCTGGTTTACGCTGTGCCTGCGAAACACTAGTTACTACAAACCGTGTTGTGCTAGCTGGAGAATACAAGGGTATTCTACACAACGAAGAAGTTGAAAGTGCAGTTCGCAGAACTATCAGAAACATTGGTTACGAACAAGAAGGCTTTAACTGGCAAACAGTTGAAATTACAAATCTGCTACATGGTCAAAGTGCAGATATTGCACTAGGCACTGACACTTTTGGCGCAGGAGATCAGGGCTTGATGTTTGGTTATGCATGCAATGAAACCGACAACTATATGCCTAGTGCAATTTACTGGAGTCATCGTATTGTAGAAAAACTTTCGTCTTTGCGAAAGAATCACACTATGGAATGGCTAGGACCTGATGCGAAAAGCCAAGTAACGTTTGAATACAACGACGACGGTACGCCGAAGCGTATTGCCAAAGTGGTGTGTAGCACACAACATTCACAGAGCGTTGGCATTAATGATGTAAGATCTTCAGTTGAGGCAGTTCTTCGTAATATTTTACCATCGGAGTATGTAGATAATGGTACTGAGTTTTTTATTAATCCTACTGGTCGTTTTGTCATTGGTGGCCCTGATGGTGACACCGGGCTTACCGGAAGAAAAATTATTGTGGATACTTACGGTGGTTATAGCCCTCATGGTGGTGGCGCTTTCAGTGGAAAGGATCCTACCAAGGTAGACCGCAGTGCTGCGTACATGATGCGTTACATTGCCAAGAACATTGTAGCAAGCGGACAGGCGTCGTGGGCTACATGCCAGATCAGTTATGCCATTGGTATGAAAGATCCTATGAGTTTCTATATCGAAACCGCTGACCAAGGACAAAGTCGACTACTTACCGACTGGGTACAGAAAAACGTTGACCTAACTCCAAAAGGAATCATTGACCGGTTCCAATTGTTTAGGCCTTTGTATCAACTAACCACCAACTATGGACACTTTGGTAAATCGTTCTTACCATGGGAACAAGTTGACTTGTTTTAAGGAAAATTATGTTAGATAAACTAAAAGGTCTTTTTGGCAAAAAGCCAGTTAACCCAAAAGAAAGCAAAGAGCCTTGGGTAAATGTTATTAGTACCAACTTCGATGAAGGTAGCCCAACACAGGGCTTTATGGAATTGGAATGGAACGCTGCATTTATCCAATTTCTGCGTGACAATGGGTACGAAGGCAAAACGGATGAAGAATTGGTCGATAAGTGGTTTACAGCATTGTGTAAAAACATCGGTGCCCAAATGGACGAAGAAGCCAAATTTGTTGCAGATGCTGACGTATTACCAAAGAAACGTAAAAAAGTTGACAAAAACCAATAATCGTTATATAATTAAGCATGTCAAAACTTAACTGGAATTTCAAAGTAAACTTCGTTGGCGAGGATAACATCCTTGTATCTCTAAAAAGATCCAACGAAGACACTTGGAAAGAAATGTTGCTAGGCATTCGCGATTATGCAGAGTTCATGCAGTTACTGCAAGAGTTCAACATTGCATTCCGCGAACAAATCGATCAAAAATTGGTAGAGTCATATTTTAATGAGTAATACATATATCCTAGTAGATGCATCGAACATGTTCTTCCGTGCTCGGCACGTTGTTCGAGGTGAAGATGCAGAAACTAAAGTAGGCATGGCTTACCACATCATGTTTAATAGCATTAACAAGGTGTGGAAAGACTTCAAAGGCAGTCATGTAGTTTTCGCACTCGAAGGTCGCAGCTGGCGCAAGGACGAAGATTCTTTGTACAAAGCCAACAGAGCGGCAGCAAGGGCAGCGTTGTCCCAACAAGAAGCTGAAGAAGATAAAATGTTTTGGGCAGCGTTTGATGAGCTCAAAGCATACTTGGATACCAAGTCCAATTGCAGTGTACTTAGACACGAGCGTTGCGAAGCCGACGACTTTATCGCACGTTGGATTCAAACACATCCAGAAGATCAGCACGTCATTGTTAGTAGCGACAGCGACTTTTATCAGCTTCTTGCCCCTAACGTTCGACAGTTCAACGGTATCACTAAACAGCTTATCACTATCGAAGGCATCTTCGATGAAAAAGGTAAGCGAGTGCTTGATAAGAAAACTAAAGAACCGCTGGCTCCGCCTGATCCACAGTGGCTGCTCTTTGAAAAGTGTATGCGCGGCGATACCAGTGATAACATCTTTAGTGCCTATCCCGGTGTTCGCGAAAAGGGTACTAAGAATAAAGTTGGTTTGCGTGAGGCCTTTGCTGATCGATACACCATGGGCTATAACTGGAACAACATGATGCTCCAGCGTTGGACTGACCATAACGGCGTTGAACACCGTGTTCGCGACCGTTACTTGCATAATAAGAAACTTATTGATTTGACAGAGCAGCCCGAAGACATTAAGGCAGCAATGGACGAAACAATTAAAGAGGCAGCAAATAAAGCCCGTGTTCCGCAAGTTGGCTTACATTTTGTTAAATTTTGCAGTAAGTGGAACCTGGTCAAGATTGCAGACCAAATGACAGAGCACGGAGATTACCTAGGAGCGGCATACAAATGATTCTGGCAAAAAGCGTTATTAAAGATAAATTTTGGATTCTTGAAGAAAACGCCAAGCGTGTTGGCATGATGAACTTTAAGGATGACAACTACGTAATCACTTTACGTAGAAAAGACTATGTGGCTCAGGATTCAAAGGATCTTAAGAAACTTGGTATCGAATTCGTCAAGCGTGACTATTCGCACGGCGGGCACCTAGAGGTTATGGGCTATCCTACTGATCAAGAAGAAGTCTTTAACGTCAAAGAAATCGACGGTTTCCCCACGTTTACTAAAAAAGCCGCAAGTAAAAGTACCCACGTTGCTGGCTGGTATGGGCTAAAGTTTAAAAACGGCTGGGTTTGCAGTTTGTGTCCGCGACTAAGCACTGTTAAAACCAATACTTACGTGGGCCCATACAAAACCAAAATGGATCTAAAAGTGGTGCTGGGACAACAAAAAGTTGCAGATTACACAGACGATTAAGTAAGCACATAATTGCTTCTCTGATAAATACAAGTAGGAGAAGCAAATGGCAAGACCTAAACCAACTATATTATTAACACACGTAGATCCGGGAACATTCAAAAGTGAAGAAATCCTGGAAGCCGATGCCATCTATGCTGTATTTTACAAAAGTAAACCCTTTAACTTGCGTACACATTTGAACAGTTTGCAAGATTATCCCGGGCCAAAATATAAAAAAGTCAGCTTCAGTAACCCAGGACATGCGTTCAACTTAATGGAAAAGCTAAACAAGTTATTTAAATGCTCCGACTTTACAGTTGTGGAACTCATAGAAGGCAAACAGGTCAAAGAAGATGACCTTAACAAAAGAACAAATAAGTAAACTGGTTTTTGACGAGATACAAAAATCAGTCGACACACCACTAACGTTTTTTAGAATTTTTAAAAACGCTAAAGGAACAAGATTCACTGGCTTAGGTTTCGACCTGGCCAGTTTTTTATGGAAAACCTACACGGTCAAGTTGCCGGATGGGTACAGGGTAATGAACAAGACCCTACTAATGCTTGATAGCAGGATGGAGTGGCCATACTATCTAAGCAAAAGAAAATTAGTCTTGTTCAGTGAAATGGATGCCTTTGAGTTTTCCCTATATCAAGGCGATATAAATCTGTGGGCAAATAAATAACACTCCAGCTTGTAATGTTATAAGTTGTGATAAATACCAATGCAAAAATTATCAAAGGATCATATCAATGTTTAAAACTATCAACCAACAACACAGACCTAACCTAGACGTCGAGTTTTGGTCGCTAAAAAACCATGTATCCCAAGAATACAGAATTTACATTAAAGAAAATTACATTGATACCAAAAAGATAGTCGAGTCAAATTTTACTACATCACCTGATGGTTTAGTTTTAACAGTAGAAACATATTGGGCAGACGAAAAAGACTTGTGGGATTATGTTGCAGATCCTGTCATCGTTGACAATGTTATAGATCCACAAAGCGAGTATGCAGAAGAAAACGGCATCACTTTAAAAAGTATCAACGAAGAATCGAACATGACGACTATTCAAGGTCCAGCGCCTTACCCAAATCTTGTTATACCTGAAACATGGGCCAACGTAGAAGAATTTGGCAAATGGTGGATCGGTTCTGGAATGCCAATGATGTTCCCGCCTGGTGCAGAAGTATTTTTATCAGATGATGCTACTGCTATCTGTTTGTTCAGAAAGGGAAGATTCCAAGTAGAGTTATACTTGATTCATCCTCACCCTAAAGTCCCTGTTCACGAACACCCAGGCGTAGAAGTTATCAAAGTAAGACTAAATTCTAAAAAATATCCTGCAATGAGTGAAACATTGCACAAAGGACAAAGTCACGGTGCAGGTATTAGAAAAGAATCGGAAGAGCGTGGATATCCTTTACTGGCAATTCAACATTGGTTAGACAGGGAGCCTGCTACTGTAGCATCGATGTGGAGAGGCGAAACTGTTGGTCCAAAACAGGAAGCACTAATTAGAAGATTCAACCCCGATGCATACATCACCGAAGGTTGGGCAGACATCACTGTTACCAAAGAATAAGACTTAACTTTAGTAAGTTACCAGTATCGGGGTCAATGACCCCGATATTTGTTTTTGCTTCTACTAAATATCTTGACTATGATCATCACAAGAGAACTTATTAATAAAGATATACGAATTTTTCATCCATTCACACAATCATGGGATGACTACAATTCCTTATGTAATTACATCGATAGAGTAAAAAATACTTTACTAAGACACGGTGCAAAAAAGGGAGACTCGATTGCATTGATCCAAGACTTTATCGACATTAACCATATTGCATCAGTATTTGCTTCGTTAGAACTTGGATTGAAAATGATTGTAGCAGACATGCCTGCTACTAAAGAATCGTTGCCCTACTGTAAAATGTCACTAAGGGGTCCAATTAAGTTCACCATATACAACAGTGCAATCATTGAAAAAAACTTTGAAGCAATCGACGGTCGTCCTTGGCGAGACATGATTTTTAACTATAGCGAGTTTGCATTTAGTGAAAAGGAATTGGACGACAATACTGCTGCTACGCCGATATTTGCTACGGAAGACACTGTGGGTTTGGTTAGTAGTTCTAGCGGTACCACTGACTGGTCTAAGACAGTGGACTTCACTCATAAAGAAATATATCTGATAGCAGAACGAAACATAAAATTGTTCAATTACAAAAAGTCAGATGTTGTGGCACAGACAAAGAATCTTCACCATGGCGGTAGTTTGCTAATTAGCTTTTTACCAGCGATGATGACTTGTGACGTTCACCTTTCAGCGTTCATATCAGACTACACAGTCTATCTTGAACCTTTTAAAAATAACGTAAAGCTAATAATAAGACTCATAGAAAAACTTGGCTGCAATAGAATAACTATTACCAATTATGAAGTCTTTGAAGCTTTCCTGGAAATAGTAGGACAGACCATTGGACAATTTACAAAGACAATGATAATAATTCCTTTTGTTTTCAAATCTTCTCCAAGACTTATCGAACTCGCCAAGAAGTACAATGTCGAAGTACACAACACATACGGATCTATTGACAGCCAAATGATACCGTTGGCTATCAATCAAACAACCAAAGACTCCGAGTTCATTGATAACTATGTAGGCGATTGGATCGACGACGGCTTCTATTCAGTGAATCATATCGCAGAAAACAATGTTCACACGTTTAAAAGAATAGATGGAAGATTATGTACTATCCACGATAGCATCGAGATCAAAGACGGCAAAGTTTATCTATATGCAAGGGCAATCGACGAGAACCAGTCAGCAAGGGAACAAGTCGAACAATACATCAAGGCAGATTTTAGTATCGTTCAAGATGGTAAAGACAAGTATCTCGCTTTATTTGAAGATACTGTTGTTCCAGACGAGGTACAAAGTATGGGATTCAGAAACATATTGCGTGTAGATAAAAACCTTTTTTACAGTGAAGCAAAAATCAACTACGATGCACTAAGAGGGCACTTTATATTTTTCAATAGGAAACAAGATGTTTAAGGCGGTTGTTCGTGTCGAAAGACAAAGCGCAAAAATCCCCTGGAATGTACCCGTTGAAGACGAGTTTAAAAAAGCCTTTTACGAGAAGTATGTAATTACCAAAAGATTTTTGTCAGAGGATGTAGTCGTTTCGGACGACGAACTTTTACTACAAAGAACAACGTACTGGGCAAAGGAAGAAGATTACATTTCCTTTGTCACCGAAGAAGATCCCAGAATCACTTCTTTTATAGAAAAATCTAGACGATATCGATACGCTGCAAAACTAGTCGAAGACATAACTTATTATAACGAATCAGTCGGCGACATTTATGCACAGCCGCATATATTTGTAGTTTTTAGGCCCGGTGCTTCGGGCAATTTTATATCTAACCTATTAGAAGGTCTTACTAAGAATCAGTTGAACACTGCCGGGCTATCCACTGACGGTCATGCACATTTTAACACAATCGTCGAAAGAAAGAAAATAGGCATAGATCACTTGGCGCTGGGCGCTGGGCTTTCGGGTGTAGACCCAGAGTTCTTTAGAATAGAAGACAAGATAAAATACTACAAAAACAAAATAGACTCAGTGGAGTACGAAAAGAAATCATATGTTAGCTGGACGCATGATTTTAACAATATACTAGCATACAAATTTTTGTTTCCTAATAGCAAAACACTAGCAATAACTGTCAATACCTTCTTTGAAAGAATAGTGTCGTTGGTAATGTCTGTTAGAAAAAATTACTTTAGTAACGACGACCAGCTGCCTATTCCAGATGGTAAAAAAATTAAAGTTGCTATTACTAAAAAGAAGTTGATCCAAGAAACTTTCAAAAACTATTATAGAAGTAAAAAATACGCAAACGGTCATTATGACTTGGACTTGTTCCTAATGATACAAGGCCATATCGATGCACACAAACTGAACATGGATGCAAGGTTGGACTCGCTAGTTCCATACAATGACGATGGCACAGACGAAACGCTATCGGATATAAAAAGAAGATTACAGTACTCTATTGGAATTTCAAATGTAAGTTTATCTACAAATAAAATTTCATTCAAGTCGATTATGGAAAATGACACAGGGGAGATAGTACATGTATTTGAAAATCTTCTCGGTCGTAAGTTAACTTCAAACGAAGTCGACTACTTAGAACTTTCTCTTAACCAGTATCTAAAGAATCAAGATCAGTTTTTAATATCCGATCCAATTGGTTATATCAACAGTCTTAAAGAAAAAGCAGACGCAATTGTATCCTCTTTCGAAGATGCATAAGGATAGTCATGAATAAAGAAAAGTTAGAAACTCTGTTTAACGAAAGTGGCTTTCATGTCTTTAAAAATATAATAAGCGCCGAGCTTATAGAAAAAATCAATCGTAAGCAAAGTCTGCTTGTACCACACCGCGGACACGCCATGGACCACAAATACTACCCAGCGGATCGTATAAGCGAGTGTAAAGATTTAGCAGTTTGGTGGAGCCAAGAACTTAGCGGCTGGCCCGAAGTTAGAGAAATAATCAACGAACTTATAAAAGTTGTTGGTTCTATGTTCGAGCAACCTGATTGTTATATTGCAGACATTATCACAAATGAGCCCGGTAACACACATATCAAGCCGCACATAGACAGTCCTTATAGATTTGAAAAATGGTGGGATCGCGATGAGCTACTAGGTGTTCAGTGCATACTTCCTCTATGCAAATTTACTCAGGAAAACGGAGGAACAGGGTTACTGCCCAATAGTCATAATACACGGTGGATAGTAAAAGACAGCTATGCCGGCAAGTATAACGAAGAATTTTTGGCCGGTGTAGTGCAACCAGAAATGGACGCGGGCGATGCTTTAATTTACCATCCGCGAACATTGCATAGCACAATGCCGAACTCAACCAATATTCCTCGCAGAGCATTGCTCATTCATATTACTAGTAATGAAATGGCAAGACTGTTACGCCAAGAAGATACAATTTGGCAAGAAGAATCCAGAAAAAGTCAACGCATTTAAGAACTAAGGCGTTATATATGTAAGCAAGAAAAATTGCTTAGATTTCTACCAAAGGAGATACTTATGAAATCAATTATCGCTATTGTCGCAACCGCATTCGCTTTCACAGCATTTGCAGCAGAGCCTGCTAAGAAGGCAGAAGAAGTTAAGAAGCCCGCTGCCGCTGCTAGCGCACCTGCTACACCTAAGGAAATGCCTAAGGTAGAAAAGCCAGCTAAGAAGGAAGACAAGAAGGCTGCTGACACCAAAAGCACAGCACCAGCAAAAGCTGAGGATAAAAAAGCCGAAGCTGCTAAGAAGTAATCCGTATAGGAAATCATTAATCGCCAATGGGGATGAATCAGGATTCCTCATTGACGATGAAGATATACACGTTGCTTATCGTCGAACCAAAGTCGAAGACACACCCGAGGAAGAGGACGACGAACTAAGTGATTATGTTAAACTTCGTTTATTTTTAGCTAGGCAAATTGCACTAGAAAAATTTAGACAAATACACGGGACTGCATGACAGTCCCGTTTTTACGACAGCAGATTGCGAATCGACAATTGCTTTATGTCATGTTTGTATTTTGCTATCCTACGTCTTTTTAATTCTTCTACATCATACTTTGCAGTTATTTCGGCCATAGACAAAGTTCTTAGTTCATCTGCTGGGATACCAAGAGATTTAAAGTAGGAATAAACAAAGCCGCCGGCCTTTTTCCTAGGAGTAAGTATATCTTCTAGTTTTCTTGCTCTGGCATGCACTTGGTCAAAAGTCAATCCTGTTTTGTGGTTTCTCCATCTGACTTCTGACCATGGATCAGCTTCGATTTGTTCGTAACACTCATAACCGTATTGTTCGTGATTAATATCTATGTCTGCATAGAATATTCTATTCAGATGTTTGTATCTAGGAGGATGTATATACATTGCATCTATCTTAACAGTGTCTAGTTTGTTTTTATCCGATAAGATAAACTCTTCAAACCTGTCTAAAGTTTCGTGAGTGTCATGGGGTAAGCCTAACATGAATCCAGAGTATATTAAAATATCTTTCCACTCATTATTTTTAAGCTCTTCGATAAACTGAAACTGAAGCATCGGGTCCATGCCTTTGCCCACGGCTTTACCCGATTCATGATTAATAGTCTCTATACCAAATACGGCAGACTTTAAGCCTGACTCTTTTAAGTAACTAACAGATTCTGGAAAGCGCATCATCAAGTCTAGTCTAAGGTATGTAGTGAAATCCAAATCGAATTCTAGCTTAGAGAAAACTTCGTCGTATAAGTATTTTACTTTATCCAAACTGTCATTGTATGTGTCGTCAGCAAAGACATAAGTGGTTGTACCAAACTTTTCATAGTTACGTCTGAACTCGTCTAATAGAACATTGCTCTTTTTAACCCACTCTCCTTTGGTTTTTCCATTCAAAGGAAATGCACAAAATTTGCATTTAAAAATACAACCCCTACTAACTTCTATAGCAAGAGTATCCGAGTTGTCTATTAAATCTTCATCTTGATACACAATATTGCTATGAACAAAGTTTTCAAATTCCTTGCCCATAATTTCAGAATTTTTTACTTCCAAGGCCAGGGGTGTTTCTTTTTTATTAGCACACCAGTTTGTAAAGTCAATAATCTCAGTGTCACTGTATCCGCGGAACAAAGTAAAGCCATAGTCTTCTAACAAGAATCTCCTAGACCCGCCGGCTACTAGTTCTATGTTTGGATTCAAGTTCTTAACGAAGGCAACAAAATCTTTTAGCTGTTGATCTGGCCTTGCTGGCCAACGCTTTTCAAAAGATTCTGGCGTTCTGGCAAATGGCATTCCTATAATGCTATACAAAAATGTAGTGCTAAATCCAAGCCACAGTGTTTCGTCGGAAATAAAGTTCTTAACAACTTCTTTCAAGTCGTCGAATCCTTTGTCCGGGCGGTAGCCTGCAATGTCTATAGTTTGAACAGTGTAGCCATGATTTCTTAATTCTGTAGCAATCCTAAACGGGCCTGCAGACTTGCTACCTGGCCAGGGTGTATCGCCATACATCAGAATACAGTTGATTTTTTTCATATGCTTATTTATTGACACAAATTTCTATCAATGTTAATATAACTATACCGCCCATCAATCTAGAAAGGAGCGCACTATGCCCAGAATCCAAGCCCCCACTGTCCAGGCTTTCAAAGTGGTCCTAACTGAGTATGAACGCGGTTGGGGACAGAAGCACTGGGATACCTGGTACTTCGATAACGAAGCAGAAGCTCGCAAGGCTGCAATCGACTACAACCTGGAACACAATAACAAAGATTACGTTCCCGACTGGTATGTTCGTGCAGACTATGCAGGACCAGTTCGTTAAACAAAAGTATACAAATGAAGTTAGTAGTTAAGTTAAACCGCCGGCATAAGTTATACAATGAGTTGCGTATGACTCATGCCTGGCGCTTTGAAAATTATAGCGCACACCACAAAGAAATCTCTGAAGTAGAAAATTTTCTGCGGGAAAAGTATGGTAGCCAGGAATGGGGCTGGGCATACGCCTCTATCCACGGCGAAACAAAAAAGTGGGCTACGTGGTGGGGACAACCTAGAAAGGATCGCCCACGCATTTACTGGATTGGCGTCAAAGAACCCGAAATGGTTTTGATGGCAGGTCTTTGCGGGATCAAAGTCTAATTGACACAAATTGGTTTTGGGCATACAATACAAGTATGCAAAAAACAAATGATTTGATTCAATGGGCTGGCACAGTTTGTATACTTTCTATGTATGCAGTTATGTCCTTCCGCAAAGACCTGTTTCCTTTAAACTTAATACTTGGGTTTGCAGGAAGTGTCTTGTTCCTTACTTGGGCAGTTCGTACAAAGAACCTGCCACAGGCTTGTGTTAATTTTGTAAGCCTTCTGATCTGTGGGATTGGCGTGTATACCGCGTAGTTTATCAAATGGTAAAATGCTTATCATAAATAATACGGGCCTGGAGCCCGTATTATTTTTAAAATGAACAAAACTTATCACGCTATATATTTCGGAGGTAATCCTCAACTAACAGGGGGCAGAAACATTGCCGGTTTCAGACTCAGAACATCTTTAAGAAACCATGGTTACGAGCTTTTGGTTGTAGATACTGCGCCGCTGATGAAGGCAGAAGAAATATTATCATTACTTGACAAAGCAGTTACAGCAGAAACTCTTGTAATAGGATTCAGCACTGTCTGGCTTGATTCTTTTAATTGGGAAGTCTGGGACGATCCTATTTCTTGGATCACACATGATTTTTTCAATTCTATTAAACAAAAATTTCCTAATGTAAAAATTGTTGCCGGCGGAACCGGAGATGTTCATGTTCGCGGCGCTCGAATGATATGTCACCATTCATCCTGGATATTTAATGGGTTCAGCGACGATAGTTTTTATAGGTTATTAGACTTGCTGTCTGGCAAACCGGACCATGGTCTAAAATATAGAGAAGAAGATGGTAAGTGTATAGTAGACAGTAATGTAACACATCAAATACCCAATCCTGATTACGTAGAAACTTTTTTTGACAAAGAAGATAAGTTTTACAGCCATCAGCCTATGCCACTTGAAGTGAGCAGAGGTTGTATTTTTAGGTGTATTTTTTGTAGCCATCCATTCCAGGGTGCCAAAGATGCTGATAGTTACATAAGAACCCCAGAAAATTTAGCTAACGAGCTAAGAAGAAATTACGAAATGTTTGGGACTACTCGCTATTCATTAATGGACGATACATTCAATGATAGCATGGAAAAGTTAGATAGGCTTCATAGGGCAATCGATTTAGCAAAACTTCCTAGTTTTGAATTTATGTCTTACATCCGAGCAGAGCTACTTGTTACCAAGCCTGAAATGATTCCTAAATTGAAAGAACTTGGATGCCGAGCCGGATATGTCGGTCTTGAAAGTATGAAAAATTCTACTAGAAAAATCATACGTAAAGGCACAGATATAGAAAGAGTTATTGACGCATTATACAAGTTACGTGAATGTGCAGACACTAGGATACAAGCAAGTTTTATTGTTGGACTTCCTGGCGAGACTATAGATGATCTAATAAAAACTTATAGGTTTGTTACATCAACGAAATACAAATTATTCCATAATTGGGAGTTTCAAGCATTAGGTATTTTTTATGATAAGAACTTAAGGGGTTCAAGCGAGATAGACAACAATCCGGAAAAGTTTGGCTATACCGTAACAAATAAAAATCCAGAATCTTGGGCGGATTGGAAAAATAATATTATGGATAAAAAGTTCGCCATAGATTTTGCATCAGAATTGAATAAAAAATCTCGTCTTGATCAGAAAGTAGGCGGATGGTTACTACCTATAGCATGGCATTTGAATATTCCCCAGAACGAGATTGACACAAAAACCGTGCATAAACTTAACATATGGAGAAGGGCAAGGGACGACACCAGGGCAAGGGCCGTCGAGTGCCTTAGACAATTCGGTGTCAATCCAAGTTATTGACACAAATTGATTTCGGTACTATAATACATACATAGCGTAAACAAACAGGAGCAGACAATGGAATATGCAATCGGTTATGTGGCAATCATCTTCGTCCTGCAAGCCATTACCGCAGTCCGCAATCCGTACGAAAGCACTCAAACAGTCTTCGTTGCTACTGTGTTCTGGCCCTTTATCATGCTGCTAGTTGCTGGTTCGTTTGCTCTGGACGCTATTGGCTGGAACTTTGACATGGTTCGTAGCCCCAACTGGATCGGCTTTCGCAAGAGCCCTAACCCCAAAATCCGTGGCTATGCCGTTAGCCTGTTCAAGTTCGAACTGCAACTGTTCAAAGTGAAAGCCTAACATGAACATCTACACCGTCCGTGACAATCTGCGTAACACAATCGCCGGCAAGGAAGCGTTGTTGGCTGAATATGAGAATCAGTCTGAAAAGATGGTTATTGCTGGTATGCTGAGGCTCAACATTGACGAACTCAAGCGTATTCTGCAGGATGTGGAACAGTGTTGCACACAGGCCAGCGAAGCCAGCTGGATTATTAACCCTGAACGCATGGGGCGATAAATGGGATACATTTACATCTTAATGATCTGGACCGTAGTAGGCTACGGCGGCACTGCTCATAGTACCCACGCCAAATACGACTGGCGGGCGCTTGGCGAATTCCATATGGAAGGCGACCGTATAGGCCTGAAGCCTGCCAAAGAAATGTGCGAAGAAGCTGCTCGTCAGCTTGCACTCAAACCTGAAAATTATCGTTGCGTGAGGTCTAAATGATTCATATTGATGGACTAACTGCCGAGCAAGTTGAAATGCTCGACATCATCTGGGGCTTCAAGTCTAAGGCAGACTACGATAATTGGCTGGAGAACTTGGACGACGAAGAATACCACATGGCTATGGGTCTTATGCAATTGCTGGCTCTGGCTCTAATTGATGAAGCACAGGAAGAACTCAAGGATCCCTACAAGGATGCAAAACTGGTTATCCGAAAGATCAAGTCAAAAATTTGACACAAAATAAATAATCCAATATAATATTGGAAATTGGAGAGAATTATGAAACGAGAAATCATCACTGCCAAAGTCCCGAAACTGAAGCGCCGTGCTGCCTTCTTGTTCCATGATGGGCAATTCAAGCCGAAGAGTGAAAAGAATCGGAAAGCCTACAACCGTAAGAAATTGGCTAAACCGGATATTGACACAAATTGGAATGATTGCTAAAATAGAGGTATGGTGAGCAATGGTGCAATCCATACATTTTTACACACACAGAGAAAAGGAAACTTTTAAAATGGCTACTTCTAAGACTTTCAAGGTGATCGGCGTTTCTACACTGAACGGCAAGACTAAAGTTCGTTTTGCTAATGACCTGGCAAGCCGTATCAAGAACCTTGTTAAGAACGGTCACACCGCAGTTGAACTGTTCGAACTTCCTGAGGCTATGACCAAGGAAGCTGGCATTGCTTATGCCAAAGCGAACAACCTGTTCGCAATCCCTGCAGACACTGATACATCTGCAGAAGACGTTGTTGCTGCCGCTCAAGGCGAGTAACCCCTGCGACAGTGGGGGTGCAATTCCCCCACACTTCCCCTAACCTTTTTACAGGATCTATATGAGTAGATTGCAACTACATGGACGTCCATGGGTCGTTTTCGATGCAACCAACCGCGAGCATCGTAAATGGTTTGCAGAATTCAACAAAACCCTCTGCTGGGGTAAGTGCCCTGTTCGTTTTGTAGTTAATGACGACCACGGCGATCTGCTTACCATGATTCAACGAGAACTAATCCAATACTATGTCGACAAAGAATTCAAAGCCAAACAACCTGCCTAAATCTATCCCTAGTTCTACTGGCGGTGTTATCACTTTTACGCCAACAGGGCTGATTCACACTGCGGCCAAGCGTTGACCGTTAATTGACACAAATTCGGTTTGGGCTTATAATACATACATAGCGTAAACAAACAGGAGTTGAAGATGGCATACGTTTCCCAAGAACTGAAAGCAAAACTGGCACCCCGCATCAAAGCTATTTGCAAGAAGTATGGTGTCAAAGCTACGCTGGCAGTTCGTCATAATAGCACCCTTGTGCTGAATGTTAAGGAAGGTGTCATCAACTTCTACTCCGACTTCGGCAACGAAGATTCCGCTCGTAAGTTCGGCATTCAAGTTAACCCTTACTGGTATCATGAACACTTCACCGGCAAGGCCAAAGAGTTCCTGAGCGAAGTTATTCCGGCCATGAACAATGGCAATCACGACAATAGCGATATCCAAACCGACTACTTTGATGTGGGCTGGTATGTTGATGTCAACATTGGCAAGTGGAACAAGCCTTACATCCACACCGCTGTCTGAAATAGACACAAAATCCAAAACCTTGTACAATACACATATTGCAAAACATTAAGGAGTAAATGCAATGGCAAAGAAAGATGCAGTGACTGAAGGTCGCACCGTTAAGATTAGTGAAGCAAAGCGACTGGTTCGTCGCGCAATGAAGGCCAAGCGCCCCGTGTTCATGTGGGGTCCTCCGGGCGTGGGTAAGAGCGACCTGGCAGCTCAGCTGGCACAAGAAATGGGCGGCGCTCTTGTTGACGTTCGCTTGAACCTGTGGGAACCTACTGACATTAAGGGTATTCCTTTCTACAATTCCAAGACTAACACTATGGAGTGGGCTCCGCCTGCTGAACTGCCTAGCGAAGAATTCGCTAAGAAGCATCCCGTGGTTGTGCTGTTCCTGGACGAACTGGCTGGTGCTCCCCCGGCAGTGCAAAGTGCGGCTTATCAGCTGATCCTGAACCGCCAAGTTGGTACCTATCACCTGCCCGATAACGTTGTTATTATGGCAGCTGGTAACCGAATGACTGACAAGGGCGTTACCTATCGCATGCCTACTCCGCTGGCTAACCGATTCGTTCACTTTGAACTGCGAGTTGACTTTGCTGACTGGAACGTTTGGGCACTGCAAAACCGTATCCATCCGGACGTGGTTGGTTACCTGAACTACGCTAAGGGCGACCTGTACAATTTCGATCCTACTGTGCATGACCGTTCGTTTGCTACTCCGCGTTCTTGGAGCTTCGTGTCTGACCTTATCGACGACGAAATGACTGAGAACGAGCAAACCGATATGGTTGCTGGTTGTATCGGCGAAGGCCTGGCTATCAAGTTTATGGCACATCGTAAGATTGCCGCAGACTTGCCTAACCCTGCAGACATCCTGGCTGGTAAGGTCAAGGAGCTCAAGGTTAAGGAAGTGTCCGCTATGTACAGTCTGACCACTGGTATGTGCTACGAGCTGAAAGACGGCTACGAAAATGCCAAGAAGTCTGGCAAGCTGGATAACTGGCATAGCCAGTGCGAATACTTTATCCAGTTCATGATGGATAACTTCGAACCTGAAATGGTTATCATGGGTGCTCACACTGCGCTCAAGAACTACAACCTGCCGTTCGACCACAAGAAGCTCAAGAACTTCCCAGAGTTCTTCAAGCGTTATGCACACCTCGTCGTCGACGTCAGCAATTAATAAGACAGGGGGCTTAGTCCCCCTTTCTCCTTATGTTAGGCAACTAGCATATGGCGACGATGATTATATTAGAAGTGTGTTTGGCACTGCTGAGATTAATCATTATGACATTGCAGGGTATTACGAAAGAGCTAGTAAAACTTGGACCACCGTTCTTGGCGTAACAGAAAACATGCGTAAAGATATAGGCGTGTGGTTTCGTGAAACTAATATTCGTGCATTGGACTATTGGTTTCCTATGGGTAGAAATAAAGTGTGGTTTAGGCATCCGGAAGATGCATTCGCTTTTAGATTGAAGTTTGGATTATGAAAAAAGAACGCGGATTTACTCTTATTGAACTGATGGTTGTGATTGTATTTGGCTTGGTTCTCATTACGTTCGTGCTGAATATTGTCAACGGATCAAAAGAAGGCGGATCCATTAGTTTCGGCATCAACGGTATGACCGAAATGCGATGCATCGATGGATTTAAATTCATCGTTGGCCATGAAGGTCAGGCTCGTCAAGTCATGGATGAGTTTGGCAAAGGTGTTCGTTGCCAATGATTTACTTTAACATTAACATCCGCAATCCTTTTTGGTCATCTAACCGTTGGAAGACTATCAAGTATTGGCATTGCAAAGAACCTCGCAATAACAAGTCATGGGAAATCCAAGTTACCAAAGACGACGAACTTTTTCGTATTGAATTTAGCTGGACTGTTCGTCAAGACCATGCTGGCGTCACACTTGAACTTGGCTTGCTAGGTTACAAGATTAACTTCAGTTGGCACGACACTCGACATTGGTATGAAGAAAAAGGTCGCTGGGTTGATTACAGCACCCCCGACGATATGGAAGAAATTTACGGTAAGAACTGGAACAAGTAAAATGTTTGACTGGTTTAAATCTAAAAAAGATATGGACAAGAAAGACGACAACGTGATTAAGTTTCCCGAACCCAAGTCGTATCCAGCAGTGCCGCCTGTTAAACCTGTGGCACCTGTTCAAAAACCAAAACCAAAGCCAGAGCCAAAAGAACACTATCGAGTAGGCCGCAGGGATGACAACATGACCACGCTAACAGTTATGGGAAATGACAGCTTCAGTATTACGTTGGCTATGAACGAAGAAGCATGTGAGCAACTAATTAAGGTGCTCAGGGCTACTTACGAATAATTGACACAAATTCATTTTGGCTATATAATAAAGCATTACTAAGGAATTCATATGAAACTTGATGTTCGTGACCGCCTAACTAAAGCTCGTGTTCGCATGCTGCTCAAGCATCCGTTCTGGGGCAACTTGGCAACTCGCCTCAAGCTGGTTGAAGCTAGCGATTGGTGCCAAACTGCGGCAACAGATGGCCGCCACTTTTACTACTGCACCGACTTTATTAACAGGCTCGACGACGACGAGCTTGTCTTCCTGTTTGGACACGAAGTTGGCCACTGTGTTTACAATCACATGGGTCGTCGTGGTGACCGCGAACCCCGTGTTTGGAACATGGCTAACGACTACCTTGTCAACGACATGCTAGTCGAAAATAACGTTGGTAAGAAGATTACCGCTGTTCCTATTCTCTACGATACCAAGTATCGCGGCATGACGTCTGAAGAAATTTATGACGAGCTCATGAAGAACGCTGTCAAGATCCAAGTTACTTTGGACATGCACCTTGACGGTACTGGTGAGGAAGGCGAGGAAAAGGACGGTGACGGCAAGGGCTCCGACGGTAAGAGCAAGAAGTCCGGCATCAAAGTCGACGAAGAAACTATGAAGAAGATTCGCGACGAGATGAAGGAAGCTATCCTGCAAAGTGCCCAAGCGGCTGGCGCTGGCAATACTCCTGCAGGCATCCGTCGATTGATCCAACAATTTACTGCTCCTAAGATGCGTTGGCAAGACCTGCTTCGCATCCAGCTGGAATCTAGCCTGAAGAATAACTACAGCTTCATGCGTCCTAGCCGTAAGGGTTGGCACACTGGCGCAGTTCTTCCTGGTATGCTTCCGCAAGAGCACCTGGATGTGGCTATTGCTATCGACATGTCTGGTTCTATCAGCGATGAAATGGCACGTGACTTCCTTAGCGAAGTTAAGGGCATGATGGAAATGTACACTACCTACAGCATCCATGTGTTCAGCTTCGACACTGATGTGTACAATCCAGTTACATTCACTGATGACAACGGCGAAGACATTTACGACTACGACCCGCAAGGTGGCGGTGGTACTGACTTCGATTGTGCTTTTGAGTACATGAAGGACAATGACATTGTGCCCAAGCAATTCATCATGTTCACAGACGGCTATCCTTGCGGTAGCTGGGGTGACAAGGATTACTGCGACACGCTGTTTGTTATCCACGGCAACGATAAAATCGAAGCCCCGTTTGGTGTCACTGCTCACTACGATGAAAAAGTGACTGCATAATAAAAGCTACTTTAAGATTTATAGGACTCTTCGGAGTCCTATTTTTTTGACTTTGCAATTATGCGAGTTTATAATAAGACTACCCACTATAAATAAAATAGGTATATAATTACAAAGGAGTATAATATGACCGTTAATGATCTAAGCATTTTGCTTGCCGCAATCGATATCGCTATCAAACGTGGCACATACAGCATTTTGGAAGTTGGTGCAATTGGTGACGTTGCTGCCAAACTAAACGAATTCCTAAAGAATGCTAACGAGCAAGCCAAAGCCGCAGAAGCTGAACAAGCTGCTGCCGAAGGCCAGCCTGCTGCCGAAACAACAGGTGAATAATAGGAGACTATTATGCCCCAATTTATCAAACACGTTGGGCAGATAGATTCGACAGGCAAGAAGTGTGTTGTGGTGTTCAGAGAAATACCCGGTGACACTAATTCTTGCCTTGTTGTTGAAACTGAAAAACTCCCACAACTTTATCACGACGACTTAATTAATGCTGTCGAAGGAGACAGTGCTCAGGAAGATATGGACTTCTTTAAGTACGCTGCCCGAAGCACATTCCACGATGGTCGAAACATGCTAGAGGCAATGCACGTAAGCGGATGGTTGAGAAAAATTTCAACTACAGAAGTTACCATGCTTCCTACTAGAGAAATTAAGATTCGTTTAGATGATCTTAACAAACAACTAGGTCAACTAAATTCAGAAGGCCGAACCACTAGCGGTGACATTAGCGGTAATACTCAAGTCGAGGAACCTGCAAATGCTCCAGGGACACTAAGTGACCAGCAAATTGCTAATCAGATGAGAAGCCAAGCTGCTTATTTTAGAAAAGAAGCAGAGCGTTTGTTAGCAGAAGCGGCCGCATTAGATCCACAAACCAGCACATCGATTCCAGAAGTTAAGTCAACTACAACTGAAACAACAGAGAAACGTGGGCGAGGTAGACCTAAAAAAAAGTAATTAAGGAATCTGAAACATGGCAATTAGGAAAAAGGATAGAAGTTTTGAAGAAATCCTTAAAGATGTGGTCATGGAAGAAGTTCCTATAGAATATATCACACACATCCAACTTAAATTGTTAAATGGAGACATACTTGAATTTAGTCAAGAAGAACTTGTTGGCATGAATAGTGCTAGTGAAGTTTTGAAAGCACAGGGTCTTGAACATTTGCGCGAAAATGTTCAAGACATCGAAGTGTTCATAGACAGTGCAAAGATTAAAGGAAAAGTAGTTCAATACGTTCGTACATTATTAACTAGTCAGTTTGGCGACGAGAAATGAAGGCAATATTTGCCATTGATATCAAAGGCGGTATCGGTAAGAACGGAACATTACCTTGGCCTAAAAATAAAGAAGACTTGGAGTGGTTTAAGAAACACACATCAGGAAAAACAGTGGTAATGGGTCGTAACACTTGGGACGATCCTGTTTTTCCAAAGCCATTGCCTAACAGAACTAATATTGTCATTACCAGTAAGCCGCTGGAAATGAGCAATGTTGTAACTGCTAGTTCAATCAACGATCCGGTTATTCCCAGTGATGCATTTATTATTGGAGGAGCCGGTTTAATACAAAGTTTCGCAGACCAGTTAGATACAATCTACCTAACACGATTCAGCAAGGATTATAACTGCGATGTGTTTGTTGACATAGAGCAATTGTTGGATAATTTTAAAATCATAGAATCGAAAGTCGCAGGCGACCTTATTTTTGAAACTTGGATACTATGCAAGAATACTTAAAAGACTTACAATATATTTTAGACAACGGCGTGGACAGTAAAGATCGTACTGGCACAGGAACCAGAAGCGTATTTGGCATGCAAACACGCTACGACTTAACAAAAGGATTTCCTGCTGTTACTACAAAGAAACTAGCATGGCGTGCTGTAGTTAGTGAACTACTTTGGTTTATCGAAGGTTCGGGCGATGAACGCAGGCTTGCTGAAATCCTGCACGGGACACGAGACTCCAGCAAGTCAACAATTTGGACTGCTAATGCAGAAGCAGACTATTGGACTCCCAAAGCAACGTACCCCGGTGATCTCGGACGAGTTTACGGAGTACAGTGGCGTAAGTGGAAAGCAATAAACAACACTCGCGACTCTGTAGTCAAGGACGAGTTTGGAACATCCTATCGTATGCAAGCTGGCGTAAATTGCAAAGAGATTGACCAGCTTAAACTTTTAATCGAGGGCATCAAGCGAGATCCAGAAGGTCGCAGACATATTCTTACTGCATGGAATCCCGGCGAGTTAGATAAAATGGCATTGCCCCCTTGTCATGCATTTGCACAATTCTATGTACGTAACGGCAAGTTGAGTTGTCAAATGTATCAGCGTAGTGCAGACTTCTTCCTAGGTGTACCTTTTAATATTGCCAGCTACAGTTTGTTTACACACATGATTGCACAAGTGTGCGATTTGGGCGTAGGAGAATTTGTACACACAATCGGCGACGGTCACATCTACAACAACCACATAGAGCAAGTGAAAGAGCAACTATCAAGAACTACTCTTGCATTGCCTACACTAAAACTGAACCCAAACATCAAAGACATTGACGGGTTCACTATGGATGATATTGTGCTGGAAAACTACGAAAGCCACGGCGCTATCAAAGCGCCAATGGCAGTTTAAGGCTGTACAGGATCTACGCTAAGTTCATTTACGTGTAGATCAGCAGGCTGCTCGATTATCCATTTGATATATTGAGCAGCCTTTTCTATTGGCATTGTTTTTCTGCTAGGATGCTTTTCTTGCATGTTGCTTAATGTGCCAAAGCTGATGTAGGTTACACGCGGGCCGCCGTTCCATACTCCTGAAAGACTCAGGCTGTTTGCATAGTCACGTAATGCTTTCTTTTCTGCATTGTATAACCAATCTGTTGCTTTTTTAACTCTGTCGGTTGTGCTACCGACGCACACAATCAATGGCGATTTGTTTTCCGATTTAAGTTTCTTGTAGGTTACATCTAACAGTACTGTTTGATTAAATTTCCAAAGGGCACTGCATAAAACAATCACATCGTGACCAACTGCTGCTTCTGCAAACCTTGCTTGATCCGCTGCCTTGGTTAAATCATAACCACAAGCTCTACTTAAAAAAGTAACATCGTGGCTAGCTAGTGCATCTTTTAGGCCTTGCGATAGCCCGTATTCGCTATTACCTGCTACTAATATCTTCATTGAATAATTCCTTGTATTGCGGTGCAATGTCTAATATACTGTGTCCGCGAGCATTGTCCAAGTATTTTGTAAACTTAACAAACTCAGGCAATTTGTCGCTCGTATCTGCTGCTAGCATATACTTAGTGATGCTGTTTAAAATTTGCTCTGCGTTCTTTGCAATCTCTTCCGAGAAATTGTTCCTAAAGTATTCAATTTCAGTAGCATAGTAATCAACTAACTGCTGTTTGATATGTGCAGGTAAGATGCGAACGTTAACTCTAGCCGGACCATGAGCAACATGATGTGTAATAATAGGGCGTTTCTTTGTGCTGTTAATTTTTAAGAAGCCACTATCATTAAGTTTCCATCGCATAAAGGTAGGGATATGCCAAATGTTATAGGCTGTTACTGTGCAAGCTAACCAAGGCAAAATGTTTGGATTCTTCTGTGCGTATTCATCCAGCTTCTGTAGGTTCTTGTATGCTTGGCTCCACTTCAACGGCCAACGCTGATATTCAACTACAGGACCCATGCCGTCCATACTTGCGCCAACACGAACTTGTTTAAACTGTGTCCACATATCCAGCACACGATTTGGTAAATTACTCATGTTAGTATTGTACTCGAGGATCATCTTTTTGCTTTGACCCATGTCAATACATTTTTGTAAGAACTCATAATGACGTTCAATCATCATAGGTTCGCCGCCGGCCATGTACACATGCTTGATGTTTGGAATGTTTGCTTCCATCTGTTGCCAGAAGCTTTCGCTGTTGTGCCAATCGTAATCAGTTGTGGTCAATCGTCCGTTTTCATTACGAGTTAGTTTAACAATGCCATGTGTATCTTTGTAATCTGTGCTGCCGTGATACTCTGTCCATTGCTCATACCAAGTGTGACTATCTGTCGGGCCGCACATACGACAAGCAAGATTGCACAAGTTACCAAAGCGCAAGTCATAGTATTCTAGTTTGGGTTCATTTATGGTGCCGTCTTCTGCTGTAACATATCTTGCATCGTCCAAGCTGAATTTCCAGTTATCTAGCTCGTATTGTCTACGACTATTGAGCCCGGCTGCTTCTTCTTGTTTACAACGACCGCACTCCGTGCTCCATTCCCCCACTAACATGTTCTTACGAACTTCTTTCATTAAGGTGGCATTACGTGCTTCGGACATATTATCCTTGCCAGCATTGTAAGGAGTACCGTCTTCATGTCTAACTACACCCTGGTTCTCTGTTACGTTTGCCTGACAGCATATACGAATGTCGCCGTTATTACGAACTGCTTGAAATACCCAAGGGATAGGACAAAATGTATTACTCATAAGTTGTATCTCCAGGGAACAATGGCAACTTAGTGCCTGGTGCCCTCTTTGGTATTTTGCTGTCAGCACTACTTACGCAACTCTTGCCGCCGCATGGCATTGGTTTGTCATATAACTTGAAGCCTGTTTCAATATGTCCTAGTGGAACTTCCACGCAACTATAGCTTCGTTTGATTGTTCCATCTGGCTCGCGAATAATAATACTGCGGTAGCCGCTACTACATTCCCAACCTTGGAAGTTGTTAAAGTTAAAGGCGTTGAAACGTTCTGCTTGGTCCATAAACCAAGTCTCTCCATCCTTGTCAACAAACTCCACCTGGAAGTGTTGCGGTACACCCTGGCTGTATGTTTGCTTTTGCATTGTACGTGCTTCGTCAATTTTAAACGTTGGCTTTGGACGTTCAACAAGACCTGCTTGCTTGGCTTTGACTTCGGTGAAGGCACGTTGCGGCATACCGTTGTGTAGCTTTTCCAACATGTCATCGGTGTAACCATCTACAACTCGACTGGCAGTTGGATCGCTTTGTGGCTTGAGTGTTACGTTGATACCACGTTCATGGAAGTAAAGAGCAAGGTCATATATTTCATAGAACTGCTCGGGCACCATAACTTGGTTAACTGTAATCTGCGTATCGTAATCCTGGCATAGCACTAACTTGTCTGCAAACTCTTTAACCTTCTCCGGCGTGTCTACGTGCTCGCGATGGCAACTTGCTGTAATACTCGCGCGGTGGAAGTTTCTAACTGCGGGTACATACTTTTCTTCAAACCATTTTAGAGGACGACTCATATTAGATGTCATATGTACGCTGGTATAGTTTGTATTATGTACGTCGTCGTTTAGGTAGTTTAAAATGTCAATGTAAGCAGGATGGAACGTAGGTTCGCCGCCACTTAGACTAAAGTGGAAACTGTTAAAGCCACGCTCGCGTGCCTGTCGTTTAATCTCGTCTACTGTCTTTAACATTAAAGGAGTAGGGCGATGATCCTTTTTGTCACTGCGAGCATACGGCCAGCAATAACTGCAACGGTAGTTACAGTAACGTCCTAGTAGCCAACTAACCGTGAACATATCACGATACAGCATTGTTCTTTGTCCCACTCTTACTATGTCCTTGTAGGGAATCTTAGTAAAGTCGTAGGCACTTTTCTTTAAATCATCACTCATCTTGTTCGTATATCATTTTGACGTCTTTGCCTGGTCCCACTTCGCTGGGCATTCCGCCATATTCTTTTACATACCATTCAATGGCTGCAACATACCATCCTTGGCTATTGTGTCTACTAGCGACATTAAACTTGTAGATGTTGTCATTAGTTGCTGGCATTGTGCTAATTACCCTGGCTGCTTCTAACTGTAATCTACGCAACGGTAAATCTTTAATATCAGTCATAAGTCTAAGTTTTCCATTAATTTTAATAGGTTTATGTTTTTCTTGAAGGATTGTTTCTTTAACAGGAACTGTTCTGCATGGTACTTATAGTCTGATCTATAAGATGTACCTATTCTGTTTTTCATTTGCTTTAAGTAATCTTTAAAATTGTCCTGGTACATAAAGCATTTGTTCTGCGACTCTTTTTCTATTGCTTGTTCTGCTAGCTCTATGTATTTTACATAATCTTTAGGCAAGTATGCAATATCCATGTCATCGGGCCAGCTGATATAATTTCCATACCATGTGAACTCTTTTTCGGGTGCATGTGTTCTAAATTGTTCATGCACCCAATCAATGTACGTATGGAATGTTTTAAGATTAAACGCATTTGCAGTTGGACTCATAACAATTAGTTCTGTCTTGGGATGCTTGATATATCTAATGAAGTTTTCACCGAATCGTTCCCAAACTAGATTGTGGCGTATTAGCTCTGCATTTTCCCCATAGCTTTCATTGCTAATACCGATGCCCCAACTAAGTTTACTTCTGTCCATTCGTTCAATCAGTTTGTTCATTAGATAACTTTTGCTGTTAGCATTGGTACAAATTTCAAGACGAACTTTTTTGTCTGTTAGTACTGCGGCTTCTTCTATAAAATCAACAAGCTCATAGAATTTTGCACTAGCAGTAGGTTCGCCGCCTAAGAATATAAAAACAATCTGATCGCTAACTAGATCATTACGGCTAAGAAAATTTTTGATCCAAGATTTAAAAACTTCATAGTCGTGCTCGTTAGTTTTATCCTCGTAGGGTTCGTTTTGTTCTTGTGCAACTTTACTACTGCTCCACGAACTGCAATATATGCAGCTCATATCACAGGTTCTGTCTGTTTTAATTTCGATGTAATTAATATACCTGTCGCTATCATCAACATCGACTAGGTTAGTAAGTTTCCAACGGTTGGCCCAATCTCTGTATGCGCTATTTCCTTTGGAATAGTCATTCCAGCATGAATTACAATCATGATGTGCAATGTTTTCTAAAGACTGTTTACGTCTTTCTCTGATACCTGCACTCATGCTTATGAATTCTTCCGTGAGTATTGGAGGGAAATCATAAACTACTGCTTTACAACAATGCTTGACTGTCCTGGTCTCAAAGTCAATGTTGATGTCAGTCCAGGACTTTGAACAGTATTTGGTATTCATCTATAAATATTTAGTTATACCAACCTAGGAACAACCATGAGCGATATTATCAACGAGTATGGCGTAAGCAAAGAACCCATCGAAAGTTTTTCCCAAAGAAATAATTTCCCAGCAAAAATAAAATACCCACAAGATTTAACCAACGGACGAGATGTAAACCGTAGCCCGGGTATTCCATTCTTACCAATAGACGATTGGATGCAGTCCGAGGATTGGGTTAAGATGCACCAAGAAGCCAAAGCACTCGAAAGACATTATGTACCTCATAGAACTCACGAAACTCATGCAGGTTGGAGTAGCTTATGCCTACACGGCATTACCAGCGTACATACAGAAAGCCCTCACACCTACGGCTACACAAACGACAATGCGCCGTGGCGTTGGACCGATGTTGCAGACGTATGCCCAACCATAACAAAGTTCTTCAAGGAGAAGTTTGATTATACAAAATATTTCCGTGTAAGGATTATGAAACTAGCCCCGGGTGGTTTTGTTATCCCGCACAAGGATAGCCTAGCTGAAGAAGAAAATCATATTGGCCCTATTAATATTGCCTTGAATCATCCAGATGAATGTAAGTTCTACATGGACAATCTTGGTTACTTGCCATGGACACAAGGACGAGCAATTAAACTTAATCTTTATAATGTTCATGCTGTTTTCAATCACAGCAACGAAGACCGTTATCATATTATTGTACACGGACACATGGGTCATAGCTGGCAAGACAGAATTTATAGAAACTACGAAAATTGGAGAACATTATATGTCTAAGACATTTACTAACGCCCTTGTGGCAGACAAGGCAAGCATAGGTGTAGACCCAATTGTTAGAGATAGTCTAAAAACATACTACCAAAGAAACCTATACATTGATAGCTTATCTGGTAATCCACTACAGTCTATCATAGAAGAAACAGAAGATGCATGTCTTCATCGTGCAAGCGAACTAAATTTTGATTACCTTATCATTAGCTGGGAAGGTAATATATTTGATATACACAGGTATCATCATAACTGTATTAATTTTATCAATAGCTTAGGCGACGACTGGTTAGTTGCTGGTCATATCATGGATCAGTATCAAAATAGATTATTGTACAATGACCCGAAAGCCCCTGAGTGGAAAGATAGTTTCTGGTTGTTTCCAATCACAGCGGTTGTGAACATAAAAAAGTGGGAACAACTAGGCAAGCCAGCATGGGGCGGCAATGATAGTAAACAACTGGTTAAGTTGGCTGTTCCTTCTGCCGAATGCGTTCACGATAATTACACTCCACTAAGTTTGTCTGCGGGTGACATTGACGTTGCAGTACAAACAAAAAAGGGCTGGTCTATTATTAACGCTGCCTTGTCAAACGGCTTAAAAGTTTTTAACCTAAGCAACGAGATAAGAAATAGTCAAACATATTTGTATCCCGAAAACGATGTAAATCGTTATAATAACTTCTGGTTATCCTTGTACATGATGCCAAAACTAACAGACCAGTACAAAAAAGTGTTAGACAAGATTCTGCCTGGTAAATTCCCAAAACGAATTAACGAATCTACATGGCAGTGTTTTATTAGGAATACAGAAAACTATTTCCCCGAAGAGGCAATGAATAATAAACAGATTGATTGGAATAGTATAGACACCATTGCGCTTCCATCAAGCGGATTTAAAGACTTCATTGTTAGCATGAGTAAGTTCTCCGCTAGAAAAACTGTTAATGTTGTTCACTTTGACATTATCAGGCAGTGTACAGAGATACGTAGAAAGATGATTGAACGTTGGGACGGATCCGGAGATACTTTTGCACAAACTCTTTTAGGGATTGGTGCCGAATACAATAAAAACCCAACAGACACTTTTCACATGCACTCTATGAAAAATGTCATCGAAGCCTACGAGCACTTGCTACCTTACTTCCATAGCGAAGAAGACTTAAAAGAGTGTTGGCAAAAGTTTAAGACATTTGATCACAAGTACATTGAAGCAGATATGCTAGATGATCCATGGCCTGCTATTAAGCTGATCAATACTAAGAGACTGTATATTTGCCTAAGCGATATTGCAGGCTGGCGCAACAATATCATAAGCTACGGCTACCAAAATCTCAGAAATGATATTGCCGGTTGTGTAAGTAAGCTAAGTCAACGCGGCATCACAGGCTATGTGGATTACAAAGACCCTGGAACAGATTTACAAATGTGGCAGGGTTTTGATGAAGCACTTAGTTACTTGAGCAAGCCGCTAAGTTCCGGATAAACAGTTGAAAAATCCGTTTGGGCATACTTGTCCATAAACTTAATAAACTCCGCAGTTTCCGCAAGGTCTGCGGAGTAGTCTTCTGCGTTCATGTAGTTTACTGCATAGTCACCGTAGCGAATAATTCGTCGCTTCTGCTGATTTACAAGTTTAGTATTAGACCATTGCGGATGCGTCCATAAACTTTCATCAGTATCAATAGTCTGCTTGAACTCGTTCCAGTCATTAGTTATTTTAGCCTTTATGTCCGCGGGCAGTACTTTAGGATTAATTGCTTTTGGATATTGCACAATACTAGTATGGAACAAGCCTCCCGCTGCATTAACAAACTTGACTATATCAACTAGCCTACTGATATTATAGATGCTCACTGTAGTTGTCAGGCTCATCTCTATGTTAGACAGTGCATGTAGCTTTTGGACGTTGTCAATTACCTTTTGTATATCGCCGTTAGTCCTGAAATAGCTAAACACATTGTCGTCGCCGTCGATGCTCACACGCAAAATGATTTTCTTAAACTTGGGCCAATGATCCAAAACGCTGTATGAACCGATACCCAATGCTACCAAGTTGCTGTTGTAACTAAGTGTTATGTTTTTTTCATAACCAGCCATAGCATCTATCATTTCCCAATGACGTTTTTGTTGCAAAGGTTCACCACCGGCAATCAACACTTCCTGTAGATAAGGAATAGCTGATTTAAATTGCTCAAAACTTTCTGCAGGCAAGCTGATATGCTTTTGCTCCAGTCTGCCGGCGCCCCACTTAACAAAGAACTCTTTTACCTCTGGATGCTTAAAAGCAAGGTTTTCCCATTGACTGCTATATGTTGGACTACAATGGCGGCAACGTAAATTACACGTATTGTCAAATCTAATTTCTATACTGCGAGGTTCATAAGGCATGCTGAAATCATCTGCTACCTTACTAATAACCTCATCAAAATTTATTTTGTAGCTTTGGCTATAAGTTTCGTTACAAGTTGTCCTTGTGCTTGCCACTCCGCTATCTTCAAAGTCCCAACAACTGCGGCAACCATTTGGGCGCTCGCCGTTTAGTAGTGCCCTTCTAAGTTCTTTAGTTTCATCGCTGTTCCAGATTTCAGATAATGACTGCTTTCTGTAATCTCCTATCCTGTCGGGATAACGCCAACATGCACCTACTTTACCCTCGTGCTTAATATTCTGATGTATAAAGGGCATTATGCAAAAAGTATCTTTATTCATGTTCTGTCGAATCCCATCTTAAACGCCTCGTATACTTCTGGTATTGCATCTTCGATACGTTCCCCACGTAACTTGTCAAGGTCGCGAGTGTAACTTAAAAACATATCATGTTTGGCTTGATCTCGCACGTACTTCTTATCCATTATCTCAATCAGCTTGTTTAACTTGATTCTCAATTCTGTGACGAACCAATGTTCTTTAGTCATAACAAATTTTTCAAGGTAATCAGTGAAGTGACTGCGTATAAGTTTCTTCGTTTCTGTTGGCAAGGCAGATTCATATACATCTGTTCTGACTTTTTCTAATAGATCCATAATTATGTAGTCGTTGATGACTTTTTCTTTGCTGTCTATCAACTCTTTTTTAAGTACGTTTAATTCTGCTGCCACATCCGCACGTTGTTTACCTGGCAAAAGTTCAATACTAAGGTAATCAGGAAAGTGCAGTGTATTCAACTTCATTTTTCCCGACGGTATAATTTCAGAATCTTTTGCCCTTCCGTTACATAGAATAGTGAGTTCCATCCACTCCCTACTAATCGCTGTATTTTTGTCAAACCACCATCTAATCATTTTGTTAAGATTCATGATATTGTAAATGTTGATTGTTGGGTTCCAAACGACATGTATGTTTTCTCTGTTTTCGTTTTCAAGAGATAACCACGAGTCAACAGCCTTGTCAACAACCGACCACTTGCTAGGATTCCTAATGTACTCATTTACTGGGCCCACGCCGTCTATGCTCAATGATAGTACAATCTTCTTAAACTTGCGAAGTCTGTCGAGATATTTTTCGCCAGGGATCCAACTACAATTGGTAAAGATATCTAGCTTGATGTTTTGTGCAACGCCAATTTCTATAAGCATGTCCATTAGTTTGATGAAATCAGGATGCACCATTGGTTCGCCGCCAGTGAACTTTATCTCCTCAACATCTTTAAAGTCTTCTGGTTTCCAGTTAAAGGGAATGTTAACTGTCTTTGGATAGTTGCGTCTGTCAGGATACTTACCTAACTCAACTAATGCATTTTCATCTTCCCACCATGTACTAGACAAGTCCGCATTACAAGTCCTGCATTTTAAATTGCAGTAGTTGCCAAACGTCATTTCGAGGTACTTGATCTTGGGGCTTTCGTATTGTTTATCTACTAGCTGCTCTTGATTGTTCTTATTTCGCAGGCTGTTTTCGTAGGTACGCATACTGTGCCCAGCAATAGACTCTTCCTTATAGCATTTATGACAACCTGCTACGTGCTCTCCTGCAATCATCTTATTCCTGATATCTTGCCACATATCACTTGTCTGGCCATTAGTTAAGCTAGTAGACGCAACATTAAACTCGTCGAACAAGTACTTTTCGCCTTGTATGTATTCTTTGTTATGGAAGTCAAATCTACAGCATGGCTTCATCTGTCCACTAGGTTTAATCTGCATGTGGACGAAAGGTAAAATGCAGAACGTTTTGTTTGTCATAACTTAAGAATGCTTTCTTTATTCAATTTGTTGTTAATATATAGAGTGGTGTTTTCTTCGCCGCCGCATGTATACAAACATGTCAGCAAATTGCCTTGCTCTACTGATTTATCCCATCTATCACTTATTGTCTTGAATGTTGTTAGAATCTCGTCTATGCTATGTTTGTTGATATCAAAATCAGATAGACTATACAGTTGATTCAATTGATAGCTTCCAGGACTATCATGTGTATATGTTCCTAAATAACAACACGGAAACACCATTCCATTTGCAGCAAGGAAAATCTCCTGTCTTTCTGCACTCTTACATTTAACTGTTCTATTGACGTGATAATTTTTAAATTTACTAATATCGTGAACAAATATAGATACGGGCTGGTGTGGCTTTACACCTACATTGTCGTGCCTATACTGCGGTGCATCTGGAGGTTCTAAAGTGAAAACATGCTGGCCGTTTTTCATTACTTTGAAATCTGCATGTTGTCTAAATTTCTGCGTAACTTTGATTCTAAACTCGGCGCCCATGTCTTTGGCTAACTGTTTGGCAGTCTCTACTTGATGTTCGTTATGTTTGAATACTATAAAATTCCATTGAGCGTGGCCGCCTGCGTTTATGAATGCCTGCATGTTCTTGATAACTTTATCATAAACTACGCCCATTCTATATTTAGACAATGCATCTGCATCAGTGCCGTCTAATGCAAAGTTAATAGACACGCCAGATTTGGCAAGCGATGCCCACCAAGACTCATCCCTGTAACCACCATTAGTATCTATGCTAACGCTGCCGCAGCCGTTGTCCATTAGGTAGGCAACAAACTCTGGCAAGTTCTTGTTTAGACAAGGATCTCCGTATACGCCACTGAAATACACATGGTCAAGTTGCGACACAAATTTAGTAGTGAACAAGTTATAGAATGAAGACGTTGACAAATCACTTTCTGTTAAGTTTGGCTGAACAAAACCGTCAGCAGTGTACCTACTGCACATAGGGCAATGACTATTGCATCTACTGCTGGCCTCCACATGGACCATCTTGATATCTTCTAAGGCAATCATTTTGATATCGTAGTCATCATCGAAAGGCCGCATTTCATCGTAACGCCATTCTTTTGAAAATTAATACCAGTGTGTGCTTGGCAACGATCAAATACTATGATGCCGCCTCTCTTCCAATTATACACCGCTTCTAATTCAAAGCCGTCTAACCATTCTCTTTTAAAATGTGTAAAATACTTGTTATAAGTTTCGTCATCTATTGTACGCTTATCCCAGTCGACTTCCCATATCGAACCATCTCTGTGATAGCAGGGCATTCCACGGTAATCACTTATAGTATAAAAAACATTAGTTTCATATTGGGGACTATTTTTAGCAAAGTTTGTTCCATACATTAAAAACCTGTTCTTAAAAATAGCTGTACCGCACATTGGACTTTCTTCGTGTTTGTTTGTGTGACACACCCACAATGGAATAATAAACTGCTTACCAGGAACGCTGTTGCTGTCTTTGAGTGTGTTTGGATTGCCTGTATCAATGTGCAAATTGTAAGGTGTGGCAGTAATTAAGAAGTTGCCTTCCCAGATTGTTTCGTTAGTTAACTCCGGTATAATTTCTTTTAACTTACCAAAGAATCTGTCCTGTATTCGTTTATTGTCCACATTAAAATGCAAAGTTCCATTACGCTTGACTCTTCGAGTTAAGTGTTCTCTGTGCATTAAATCTTCTAACCATATCAATTCTTCATCCGTAAACACATTATCTACAGCATAGCTACTGTCGCTCCAAGTACTCATCCAGCGAGCATGCTCCGATTCGTTTACTGGTATAAATTGTTTTACTAGATTATCCCCAGGTACGTATTCTAAATTTCTATGTTCCATATCATATTTTCCCTATCCTATCCAACATGTACCGAGCTAAAAACTCATTACCATCATGATCTAGATGATTACAGTCAGTGCTTGGGTCATAATCATTGCCCACCTTGAAACCGTTTTCACATGCAAACCTTATAGCATGTGTTCCGCCAAAATCAATAATTTTAAGCTGGTTCGCTAGTGCATTGCTTTTTAGCACAGCAGGATTGATATTTAAACATGCAAAATAATGTTCTACGGAAAAATGTTTCAGGAACAAGTGTAACTCAAATAAAGATATATTAAGTTGGTCAATCTCATATTCGTCACAATAGATGTCGCCGTAGTAATATTCTAGAAAATCTTTATATCTTTTATCTGACTCAAAACGCCAATTGTTACCTACTTGCCAAGAACCTATTGTTAGTAGATTGTAAGACTTAGTAGCAGAACTATCTACTGGCGCGAATTCAAAATTGTTAACAATTGACATTTCTGTTCTTGATATCTCTGTTAGCCCGATGATTATGACTGAGTTCTTCGCCCTTTCCAGGTCTTGCAATACATACTCCTCGGTTACACGCTTGGATCTTTTGTTTGATCCGCCAGGATACCCTAGATTAACTGAAGATATTGCACCAGTAATATCTTCCATTTTTTTAACCCAAGACCTTTGGTAGCAAGACTGCCTGTCCTCATATCCCCTTTCCAGTTTAAACGAACCGAAAGTATGACTGCATCCTACACCAACTAAAGTCTTGCCATCAAACATCTTTAAAAATATCTTTCATTTCCGGGAAGGTGTCGTAGAAACTAGTGCCGCGATGTTTGTCTAACTTTTCTAAGTATTCCTTCATCTCCGGTAATCTGTTACTCCAGTCTTCACTCTTGGCAAAGCGAACCATTCCGCGCAATCTATCTACACCGTAGTCTGCTTTATCAAACATCTCTCTGGTTACTTTACCCTTATGCCAAGCAGGAACGCCCTTTTCCCAGTTAGCTTGCCACCAAGGGATAAACTCTTCGTACTTACGTTCGATCTCATCCTTAAACCACATTGGTAAAACTTTAACGTTTAGGTGTGGTGGGTGATAAACAAAGTGATAGTTAATACCGCCGGCGCCAAATGGCCACATGTTAATCTTCTTGAAGCCGTGCTCCAGTTTCCACTTTAGGAATTCTGGAATGTAGTAAATGTTTAACGCTTGCACCGCACAGGCAATAGTTACCTCAACGTTGTCTGTTGTTTCTTCATCTAGCTGTCTAAATGCTTCGAGGTTTCTTTCCCACTTGCTAGGATATCGGATATAATCATTTCGTTCTCCCACAGCATCCACGCTGTAATGGAAACGCACCAGTTTAAAGTGACTCCATAATTTAAATAAGTCCTCTCGCCATTCCACGCCATTACTGTTGTATCGGATTTCCATGTCTTTGGCATAGCCTTGTCTAATACATTCTTCCAGTATGTCATAGTGCTCCTCGATGATCAAAGGTTCGCCGCCAGCAAAGTAAAGCTGTTTCATGTTGGGTACTTGTTCCCATAACTGTTCCCAGAACTTGGGATTGTTCTTATGCCAGTTATAGCTTGCGCCGTTCTCTTTACCCTTGTTGTTCCAGCCCATTGTTTCTTTGAGCGTGGCATTTTCAATAGTAGGATACACTGCGTTCCACTCCGGTACCCATAGGCTACTATCATGCGGACTACACATAACGCAAGCTAGGTTACACTTGGTGCCAAAGCGCATGTCAATATAGGTAATCTGCGGAGGTATGCTACCATCCTCTGCGGTGTCTTTTACTAGCTTGTCAACATCTACTCGCTGTGCCCAATAAGCAGTTTCCCACTGACGCTTACTCTTGTGTCCTTCGCGTTCTTCTTTATAGCACTTAGTACAGCTCGGTGGTTCTTCACCCGCCAACATCTTTAGGCGAGTATTTTTCATGTAGGTATTGTTCCAGCTACTTAAAAAGTCTGTTACGTTTAGGTTAGCAGGTTTGCCGTCTTCGTTTTTAAGAACACCAACTTCGCCGCCGTGTATCTTGTCATTAGTTGGACCCACGCTGCTGGCGTTAGCTGTACAACATACACGCATATGCCCGTTTGGACGAGTACTTAAATGGACCCAAGGTAAAATACAAAATGTTTTGCTAGGTAATTTATTCATGTTATTATTTACTCTTTAATATCGTATGTAAATGATTGGCCAAATAATCCGCCAAATCTTGATGTGATACGTGAGAATAATGATGTCCCAATAGTCTGTGGCCGCGTTGTGATAAAACGTCCTGAACGTACATGACATTCAATTTTTCGTACTCGTCAGTTAAGAACTTGAAATTAGGCAAAGATGATAAGTCATCGTATCTGTATTTTATTTCCGATTCAAAAACTAAAAACGTCAACGGCACTTTTCTCTCTTTAGCATAAGCAGATATAAGCTGCAAATCAAGGAAGTCTTCAAGTGCCCATTGTGCTGGTTCGTGTGAAATTAACTTTTCAGCAATATAATTGTCCCATTTATGATCAGCGTTCCTAACTGCCATTTGTATGCTTGTGACATCACCTGACAATAGATATAGTTCTCTGCCAACTGGCGGAATCTGAAAATATATAGCATCTATCGGGGCGCCGCTACAAAACAACTCAACGATTCTAAAAATATTGGTGCGTATGCTGGCGCCGTTTATTGCGTGATTGTGTGTTTTTATTTCGCCCGAGTTCATTAGTGCAGGATAGGCAAATTTTTTGTTTTCTTCTGTATATGTATTTGCAAGATCATCCTTACTCAAAATAATTGCACGTTTATCGTAATATGTTTTGTATGTGTGTTCTTCTGTAAATTTCCAAGGGAACCACTTTTCGTCAGATAATTCATCTCCGGCCGTGAAGCTGCATCCAAAAAAGTGTACGTGTTTCATGTTTCTGAATTTCTATGTACTGCGCTATCAGGATCCTGCATTGAACAAACATGTTTACAAGTAGCAAATGGCGAATCAGTCTCCCAACTATCTTCTATCTTTTTATATGCCTTGATAATTTCCTCTGGAGGATTTGTGATGAACACTTTTTCAAAGTCGCTGCCTAAAAAATCTTGCAGCAAGTTATATCGTGTTTTGTCTGTGACTAGCCAACAACAAGGTGTTATTAGTCCGTTGAATTCTATAAATGCGCCGGGATACTTTTTACAATAAGGGTCTATCTTTTTGCTCATAAAATTCCCTCTTTATATCTTCGAAAGGTCTGCTTGTTTGTAACGACATGTCTTCGAAAACTATAGCGTGTTGTAAGAAAAAGTCATCAAAGCCCATGTCCTTGCTTAGTCGATATGCATCCATTATAGTATGCTCGTTGAAACCAAAAACAAGATATTTCCATTTTATCTGTACTCCTGTTTGTAGTTTGTCTCGAGTGTTGATAGATGTAGTGACAGCTATTTCCACATCTTCCCATGTGCTTAATTTTCTATACTGAGTGTAATTTGTAGGTACACCATCTATGCTAAAAATAAGCACATCGTCTCGCTTTAAAACGGAGACTAGTTTTTCCCACCATGCGCTAGATTTGCCAGAGCCGTTTGTGTGTATTGTTATTTTACAGTTCTTAATATTTTCATTGATGAACTGAACTAGGCCTATAAAATCTTTAGCGTAAATAGGATCTCCCCAATTACCGCAGAACAAGATATCTTCCGGTTGAACCTTAAATAAAAACTGCTTAAAGTATTCTACGTCTAAGTCGTATAAGCTGTTAAAAAATCTTCCTCCGGTGGCTGTTCTTGCACATTCTATACATTGCAGTCTGCATCTATTTGTTAAACCAATATGTAGGTGTTTGAAATCTATCATAGTACCTTGTATTGTCCTATGGGCAAGACTTCTAATTTTTTAACATTACATACTTCTGTGCATCTGTGTATTCTGTCCTTGGAGCCAAAGCCGTGTGTTGTGCTGCTCCAACTGTCTATTAGGTCACTAGTATAGAACGGATGATTAATTACTTCCTCCACAGAGTGCTTGCTCAAATCATTCCAGTCATTTGAACCATATGCTTCGAATAATCTTTTATGTAGTATATCCGCCTTGCCGCTGTCGGAATTCATAAAACCATTGTGCAGGAAACAACAAGGCCAAAGTCTGCTATCGTGTCCAACAAAATACATGTTTTTGTTTTTGTTATTGCAGGATATTTCGTTTTCAACAGAGTCTTTTAAGTTCCTATTAACAGAATCTATTGTACTTGCTTTTCTGCTGCGTGGAATGTTTTCAATCTTTATTTTTTGTATCGTAGCTAAACCTAGCTTTGTTGCTTCGCTACGGTCATGCCTGCTCATGAACTCTACAAAACCCATTTTAACACTGAGTTCTTTGGCTTGCATTATTTGATGTTGATTCCATGGAAAAATTAAGTACTGCCATCCAGCCGTGCCGCCTGCTTGAATAAATGCGGTTGCGTTCTCCATGATCTTTTTCCAAGTGGTGTTCTGTCTATAGATGTGATTAGTATCCTCTAGTCCATCTATGCTAAACTTTACCATATGGCGTTCATGCTTATTCAGTATTCCAGCTAATTTTGTCCAATAGGCTGCATTTCTTAAACTAGCATTGGTATGAATCATGACATTGTATCTACCAACTGTACTGGCCCAATCTAGAAATTCTAAAAACTCAGGATGCATCAACGGGTCGTCAATTGTGCCGCAAAATTCTAGTTCTTTAACTGTGGAAAAGCTAGGTGCAGTTAAAATTTTCTTGAATACTTCAAAGCTAATATACTCTTTGTCTGGTATAGTATATTTCTTATCATTGTAAGATGTAGAATCTGTTCTCACGCAACCAAGGCAAAGAGCATTGCACATGCTACTCAATTCAAATTGTATTTTAGTAGGCTCTAACAAATAATGCATTATTGTTCCTTAGGTATCAATATGTCAGCAGTACACATACACCATTCAGTTACACAGACTGTACTTTCTTGCGGTAGTTGTTCAAAGTCAAAGATGTTGCCTATGCTCTTTGCTTGGGAACAGGCAGAAGGAAGTATATTTCCGTGAGCATTGATGTTAATATGGTTAACACCCATACTGCATGTCCATCCTTTAAATTTGTTTCTCCTATTATTTACAAATTCTACTTCATCGACGTTAGCAATTGTACTGCCATCATCCAAATAAGTGGCGCCAAAGGCATTGTTATTGGGCGGGGGAAAATCGCCGCCTTTAAAAATAACGTTGCTATTCTCTTCCAACCATTGTAGCTGTCCCGGTGTATATTCAAAGCTACTGTTAGCGCCGTGAGTTTCTCTATGGAATACTCTGCTAGGTGCAATTGTAACATTGTCCATGCTCTTGAATGTATTGTATGCATTTAGAGCTTTATCCCATAGCGGCGGGTACATCAATGTAAACACACCCACATTAGTCTGTGTACCTATAAACTTAACCTTCTCAAATATTTCCTCGTCAACAACAGTTTCGGGATGATAGCTTATAGTAACTTTATAGATTTTCTTAGCATACTCTTTCCACCAGTCCATGCTGCGACTACCGTTAGTATTAACATAAGCGCACCAATTATTTTCGTTGCAAAAGTCAATGATAGTTTCTAAGCTAGGACTAATTGTAGGTTCCCCACCATTGATAAAAATATGTACGCTCCTGTTTGTGAGCTGGCATTTGAGTTTGTTTAAGAATTCTAAAATTATAGCAGGATCTTCTTGCTTGCTTTTAATGTGGTTAACGCCACGATGTAAACTTTCCGGACAATAGCTACAGTGATAGGTACACAGACTATTTAAAGTCCAGTCTATTACAAATCTGTTTACATCGTTGTATATTCTACTCATTTGAATTGTTCACTAAATGCATCATATTTAGTTCCGCAGGTTTTGGCGCAAACTGCTAGCTTGCCTTCTGCACAGCTAGGCTTGTCCCAACTATTGGGAATGATCTCTTGTATAAATTTTCCTTCCACAACATCTTTAAGGCTGTGTACTTTGAGATTAAGTGTATCGATGCCTGCTTGGTCAATTGCTTCCCAGATTTGTCCGCCTCGTTCTTTCCAGTACCAAACATACATCTGCCCGGCAGTCCAACAACAGGGTTGCAAGTAGCCTTCTGCTGTAACATAGATACTTTTTTCTTCTGCAACTTTACATTTGACGGGCACAGTGTCCCAATACTTCTCCATGGGTTTTTTCTTTTCTGGATCTGTGCTAAACTTTTGTGTTCCTATTTTTCCTTCTAAGTCTTTGACAGTAGTAATGAGTTGATAGGGATCAGACTTTTGTCCTTTGGTAATGTTTTCCAAGTTCTTAATTGCTTGGTTATGATACTTGGGATCGGTTGGCATTGCTAACAGTGTAGTGGCACTGCCTTTACGGTTTCCGGCTTGATGTTCTGCCTTGACTTCTCCGCGAGTGTTACTAAAGAAACGATTTGACTTTTTAACGTTGAACTTTTCAAAGCCCATCTTTTCGGCAAGTGCTCGAGCTTCTTCGACTTGGTGTTCGTTGTGTGCAAATACAATGTAATCCCATCGAGCGCGGCCACCTGCTTGAATAAATGCTTCGACGTTTTCCATTATCTTTTTCCAGACTGTGCCTTGTCTGTATAAATGATTAGTATCTTCTAAACCATCAATACCAAATGCAACGTGTCCTCGGCCAGCAAGCACTTCAGCTAGCTCAGCCCACCATTGCGGCTTTTTCATACTGCCGTTGGTGTGCATACTTAGATTCATCTTTGGGTTATGTTTTCTAAAGTAAGCAAAGGCTTCTAGCGTGTCGCTGGCCACAGCAGGGTCGCCATAGTTGCCGCACATATACAATCTATTCAACTGCTTGACAAAGTCTACAGGGAATATACGTTCAATGTCTGCTATTGTTAACTCAGCGCCGTGCAGCAACGGACTAACTTCGCCGCCGTTTAAATTTCTAGCGCACATAGGACAAGAGGCGTTGCACGCCTCTGTCATTTCTAAATGCACAGTGGTAATGTCACTGTATTTGTACATTATTTTACTCCGTACAACAAATACCTTTTATACTTAGGGAAGGTCATTTCTCCCCTGTAGTGTACTTTCGACACAGGATACTTTTGTAAAAATTCTTCAAACGTGGAAGAATAATTTATATGTTCAGGTATGTCATCGCTGTTGTTTTCAATTAGCACAGTTGTACCTGGTTTTAGTTTTTGGAACCATTCAGTATCCATGTGCTCCGAACTTGTATTAATGACCAGGCTTGGATTAACTATGCTATTGTAAAATAGAATATTGTTGTTTTCATCAAAACATTCATTGACTGTTTTATTTTCAACAAAGGCATCGGGATTGATAATTTCAACCAGTTCGTTTATTTCTTTATCAGGATCGATGCTGTATAGTTTGTTGTAGCTGATATCTTTAAGGTACAAGCTATGATGTGTTAACCATCCACCAATTAACAGTACGTTATCAAATTTCAAATCAAACTTTGCAAGGGCTTCTGCCATCCAAATTTTACTGAACACCTGACTCTTGGAAAATATGATTGGAAGGATATCTTCTTTACCTAGCTCTACTATTTTCACTAATTTTTTAACAAGAACATCATCAGGCCATATCGAGCCCAGCGTCTTAACAATATCAGCAGTAGTAACAGTGTCAGTAGAGCAAACATTAGTGTAAAAACTTAAACGAGATTCCCTGTCTGTTTCGGGATATTTTGTATAGTCATCGGATATCAAATTCTTCAAGGGCCAAGGCTTAGATGCTTGTGCAGTATACTTCAAGTTAATCAAGTTTCTGATAAACTGCTTTTTGTCCTTGTCTTGAACAAAATGAAAATACTTTTCAATGCCGAACAACCACGTAATTTTATCTGCTTCCATTTAATCCTATCCATTCGCAAAATGTTTCATGCAACCAATCAAAGTCGTTTACTAAAGTAAAATCTGCATCTTTGGATCTTGCATACTGCTCTCCTTGCCTAGCGCCTTGTATGGAAAAATAACCATACTGCGCTTCAATGCCTGCGTTAAGCCACATGTTTAATCTGTCTAGACTTTCCTGGTCATTGTTGTTCTTATTAATTCCTGCGCTTAACTTAACTGCTTCACGGAACGCTGTTCTCCATGTGCTATATGGAGTATAGTTAAACCTATGCTCGCTAGCTAGAATATTAACCTTGATATATCCGTCAGCTAAACTGGTGGTCATGTCGGGTCTGTCTAGGCGCTCTACGCTAAAACAGTCGCTGCTGAACAACTTTATACCCCCATGACCATAAACTAAACCGTTGATAGGATTCTTAGCCCTGAACACTGCCACATTTCTTGGCTGTAAATCTATTTTCTTATCAAAACTAAAACTATCAACTATCCAACAATCTGCATCTACTACATAAAATCTATCGCTGTCACATTTACTGGCTATGTTCTTGTGGCTTTCAAATATTGTACCAACACTAGGCACTGCCTCTGCCCATGGGGCAAATTTTCTTAAACGTTTCCAATTTTCGTTTAAGTTTGCTTCATCTGTATATAAGAAATATACAGGGATCTTAGTATCTTGGGAGGGTGAAACCATATAAGGGCAATGCGCTTTGATTTAATAGTGATGGCCATCCTTGGCCTTTGCTAGGACTAATGTTTACATGCTTGAACCATGTGCTTTGATCCGCATCTAGTTCAACCAAAGGAAGATCTAATGCTGCACGAAGTTCATGCATGATTCTATGACTGTGACTTTCTAAATATTCTCCATGCGCTAACGTTTGACTTTGTGTTTCCCAGAAAGTATTGAACCAGTCATAGTCTGCAATCACTGTGTGGTCAAAGTTTTCAACATACAACATGTGAGCAGCAAGGCGGGCACCATATATGCACCATGCACCATTTTCTACGTCGCGGCCCACTGTCATCCATATCAGCCAACGTGCAAAATTTGCAGGATACATTTTGTGATTAAAGTCTTTTACAGGAACCTTGTTGCCTTGGTCCAGTCCCATTTTAATGCCTTCCCGGAATCCTGCTCTAAATGCTTGCTTGGCTGTAGAGTTATTATGTACAACACCGTAGGTATTGTTCATTTGTTTGTAGTTTTCTGGATCCCAACAAAAGTCAACGTTATTACGACCGTCTTCAGGATCTGCTGCTTCGTGACTACGCATGTTCATGACATGCTTACTGTACCACAACTTAACGCCGCCATTGCCGTAAACAAGACCGTTAACAAAATTACGGCTACTCCAGCTTAGTGTTGCTTGTGCAATGTCCGGAGTAAGCTCGACACTCTTTGTCCAAATGGCTCTATCTATTTTACAGTCTGCATCAACTGTAAAAAATCTTTCGCTGTTAGCAACTCTTGCAGCTTCTTTGTGTGCAGCATCGAATCCTTTAACGCCGTGGACTCTAAATACATTTTCTTTATTGGGGTGATTGTCTAACAAGAACTGATAGTTTTCATCAGCGTTAGGTTCATCATAGCTCAAGAATACAACAGGTATCTCACCGAGCCGCAACATGTTTGTAATATTGGATAACTTTTTATTAGAAAAAATATTACTGCTGTTTATAGAATTTAGTAAACTCATCTTTCATCCATTCAATGTCATTAATAACTTTAAGTGCTTCTCGGTCATCTTTGTAAGCTAGTCCGTATTCTTTGCCAGCACAGGCGCCATCTATAGCATACTGTCCAAATTGTTTGTTAGCACCAGTAGTGGTCCAGACTTTTAGTCTATAGTTTGTTTCTTCGATAACTTGCTCTATACGTTCTTCATTATAGTTTAACTTATGACGAAGTTCTTCGTTGGTTAAGTTTGTTGCCAATTTAGCACATTCGCGAAATGCAGCTCTCCATGTGCTAAACTCATCAAAGTTGAACTTAGTCACGTTGCTTATTTGATCAAACACTTTAATGCTCAAACCAAAGCCTGTTGTAAAGTCAACTGTGTCAGGATTCTTGGATAACAAACTTTGCTTGGGCAATAACTTAACTCCGCCGTGTCCATAGACTAAATCGTTTATGGGATTTTTACTTTTCCACAAACACAAGCATTCGCTTTCGGGTATTCCCCACCAAGTGTTGTACTTGCTAGGTGTGAAATAAAACTCGAAGTCTTCTAATATTATAGCATCACTGTCAACCACATAAAAGTTATTGGTTAAGCTGCGGCGGGCACATTCTTGATGTGCCGCAGTGAATCCTTTGATGCCGTTTACCCTACGAGCATGCGGAACCTTTCTTAGTAAAAGTTCGTAGTTGTCGTCGGCGTAGGGTTCGTTGTAACTTAGGAAAAATACATCAAGCATTATAAGAGTATTTAATATTTTTACTCATTATAATTTATTTGCTGCTTTTTCCAAACTCTTGCTCAAACTTGCTTCTTAACCATTCGTAATCGTTAATCAGCTTTAATTGATCAGCGTTGTTGTAATTGTCACTGCCGTATTTCTTGCCCAGCTTGGCGCCAGCAATGGCAAATTTGCCCAAGGGCTTTTCTGCTCCCACAGTTGTCCAAATTTTTAAACGTTGTTTAGATTCTGTGTCTTTGTTTCCAGAAGCCTTTAATCCAGAACTTAACTTGGCACATTCCCTGAAAGCACTGCGCCAAGTCGTGAACTCATCATAGTTAAATGCTGTGATGTTACTGATTCTATTAACAAGTTTGAGTTTGCCCAAGCCTGTGGTCAAGTCAACATTCCATGTTGTAGCATCTAATAGTAGCTGTCTTGGAAATAACTTTACGCCACCGTAGCCGTACTCTAGTCCATTGATTGGGTTCACGCTAGTCCACAAGTGTACACAGTCTGTATCAAAGACATTAACTTTAAAATTGAATTGCCAAGCGTCATCTAGTTCTGCATCCCCGTCAACAACATAGAACATCTTTGTTTGAGCCAATTCGGCTGCACGTTTGTGTGCTTCAAAGATACCTTTAACGCCTTTGACTCTTCGAGCGTTGGGTGCTTTTTCTAGCACACGCTGCCAATTTGCTTCTGCATTAGGTTCGTTGTAGCTGATAAAGATTACATCAAAGTCATCAGTGGCCACCTTAACATTGCCTATTACTTTAACGCCCAAACTTTCGCCAAGTGGTACAATTTTAGCTGCCCAGATATCTGCATTTTCGTTGTGCAAGCTGCCGTCTAGCATCCATACGTGTTCATAGACTAAGTCAAAGTAAGGAACAGGATCGTTAATGTAAAAATCCAATCCATCAGGAACATCGGGGTTAACTACGAACTTAGGACCAACATGGCCCATGTCTTTATAACCCTCAGGACGATCAGGAACATATCTTGCTAGCCAAACATTGTCATCAGTAGGATTAAATTGCGAATCTAAGTACCATACTAATTCATAACGATAGTCATGGTGATGAAATTCGGGAGTTGTTATTTGCCATTCTACATTGGGCAAGTCAGGATTGTACTCTAGCTGTGGTTTGATAACGCCCATGTCTTTAGTGCCCGTAATGTTAAAATCACTAGCACGTACTCGAGCTATCCATACTTTTTCTGCCGTATACCAAACATGCTCTGCTGCTATATCTTCGATACTGATGCTATAGTTTTCAACAATGTCTTTTAAACGTTGATTGATAAATTTAACGGCAGGATTATACTCCACTGTGTTGTCTATGTCTAGTTCGCAGTGTATAAATTTCCATCCCGATTCGGGTTTCCAATCTTTGTGAAACTTTTTCACTAGCCACAAATTATCTATAGCCCAGACTACACAACCTGGATTAGGTTCTGCGTCTGGGTCAAGATAGTCTAGAATCCACGGATCGTAGTCAGGATTAACAACAACAAATTCATCAAGTCCCTTGCCTAATTCGTACAACCTGCGATCATAGTTGTCGGGGTCTTGTTCCCATTTAATTTTACTAACTAATTTTTTATCTATTTTATTCATGTTAAAACAGGAACGTTGTATTTCTGTTCAAATGCCTGTGCATCTTGAATGTTGTTAACCATTGGCATTCCTTTGATATTCAAGCTGGTGTTCAACAACATAGGGCACCCTGTTTCTGCGTACCAGTTTTCCAATAGCTTACGGAAGCCAGGGCTGTCATTCTTACCAACTGTTTGTACACGACTTGTTCCGTCTGCGTGAATAATGGCAGGGAATTCTTCTGGACGAGTACAACGTGCAACAAATTGCATATACGGACTAGCATCTATGTTCTTGGGCATGTCAAAGTAGTCGTGTACGTGTTCTTCTAAGATTGCGGGTGCGAATGGTCGGAACTTTTGTCTTCGTTTGATTGCGTTGACTGTGTCCTTGATTTCAGGACCTCTTGGGTCTGCCAATAAACTTCTATGTCCCAAGGCACGAGGTCCATATTCGGCTCGCCCACTAGCCATTCCCATAATTTTTTGAGTTTTGAGAACATCAATTGCTTGCTCCACTGGATATTCTTTGCCCATGTCTGTACCTAAGTACGCTCCGGGCCAAGTTACTTGTTCGCCAAAGTAAGCACAAACTGCGCCAACTGCACTGCCAGCGTCTCCTGGATTAGGCATGATCCATACTCGGTCCCAGTCGCCAGTTATGCTGCTGTTAGCAACACAATTGAGAGCACAGCCTCCCATGAGCACAATATTTCTACTGGGTAGTGTTTTTCTTGCCCAACGACTAATACCTTGTAATAGTTCTTCGTAGATAGCTTGTGTAGCTGCTGCAATGTCAAATGTGTCTTGCTGACTTAACAAGTCCAAGCGCCAGTCAGGACAACCCCTGTGCAAGTTACGTTTAAACTTAATCTCTGGACCATTGATAGTGGCAAAGAAGTCGTTGTAAATATCTGCTTTATACTTGTTGGCGTCGCCGTATGCAGCCATGCCCATTAGAATGTATTCTTCTTCGTTGGGCTTGAGGCCAATACGCTGTGTCATTGCACTGAACCATAAGCCAACACTGTCAGGATAGTTTTGTGTATAGACTCGTTTGAGTTCGTTACCTTGCCCCGACCATACTGTTAGTGTTTCAAATTCTCCAATGCTGTCGATAACTACCACAGTTGCATCTGCAAAGCCGCTAGTATAGTAACCTGCTGCTGCATGACTCTTGTGATGTTCTCCGTAAAAGATAGGAGCACTAATATTGTATTTGGCAAGGTATGCTTCAACATTGTTTTCATCAGTTCTGTCACCTTGTCCGGCATAGAACTGGCGTGCTGTCTTGACCTTAGGGTTCTCATACCAAATTACAAGATCTGGTTTGCCAAATGTATGTGCTTCTTCCAATATGCCTGTGCATAGGTGCCCATCATTTTTAATTCCGCTATAGCGTTCACTGTGTGCAGCAAACTTTAATTCTTTATCGTGCCAAACGCTAACTGCGGCGTCATGACTGTTGGCACTTATACCCCAGATATTCATTTGTAGATAAAAGGATCTCTCTTGCGTAATTCTTCTAAACGTTTAGCAAGTTGTGCTTCCCACTCGAGCTCTTCTTGCGTCTTTTGTTTTTGTTCTGTAGATGGCTTGGGCTCTTTTTCTTCTTGCGGCTGATTGTTTTCCATAGATAACTCCTTGCAGTTATTTATAGATTAGCATCTAACCATTCTTTAATTAGTTGACATAGTACAATTCTGGATATTCTACAATTACGTGAACTCCGCCTTGCTCATAGGCTGTTTTGTAAGTGGATAGAATATCGTCTTTGTTTAGCAAGTTATGAAACTGGATATGCGGGCACATGCTTTTAAATTCTTCAAAGTAGTTACCCTTGTGTTGGTGTCCCGGGTCCAGCGGCTTGTCGCTGCCCTTGCCCAGTCTAATAATCAAATTAACCTTGCTGCCAGTCATTAGCTCAAACTTGTCCACGTGATTGATTAGTTGGTTGGCTGCAAGAATAATAAAGTCCCAGCGTGGGTAAAAAGTAATAACTGTTTTACCTGTCATAGCCATACCCAAACTCATGCCCATTTGTGTTTCTTCCATTACAGGAAGCTCGATCATTTTGTCTTTGGATACATTGCCTAGTGTAGTGCTCATTGGGTTTCCAGCGTAAACAATTTGCTGTCCAATAAACACTGTGTTGTCTTTTTCGCCCAGAAAGGTCATTGCTTCTGTTAGCGCATCCTTATAGGGTGTTAGTTGTGGTCCTGTCATTTTAGTCCTTTGTTAATCTTATAGTATGCCTTTTGACTCTAGTAAAGGATACAATCTCTTGTCGCACCAATATTGGGCGCCTGCTGTGCCGGGATGGAATCCGTCTGGATTAAAAGCATTATTATCAAACTTTTTTCTATCCTCGTGTGTTACTTTATAAACTTGATCCCGGGGCACATCAATAAGTTCATGTAGAGTTTCAAACATGCCTTCTGTAATTGTATTGTCAAAGTCAAATTGTTTGTACAAGTAATTAATAATTTGATGATTCTTATTTTGTTCAATGTCTTGATAAACATGATCCATGAAGAATTGATTAAACAGTTTAATACCTTTTAGTCGGCAAAAGTTTTGCAAATTAATAATGTTTTCCAAGCTGCCGTGTACTTTGCCCACGCCGCCGCCATGAAAGCCGTCCAGCATATAGTACTGCTGTACAAAAGGCATATTGCAATCACTGCCGTTAACTGTAGAATACCAACCGCCTGCGGGATTATAGGGAAATTCGTCTCCGTTGGCTGTTTTAAAATACTTTGGATTATCGCCAACACTGTTCTTTAAATCTATGCAAACCGGATCCATGCCACCGTGGAAATAAACCATACCTTCAGTTAATTGACGAATTATTTGCTCATTGTCAATATACCAAGACTTCCTAAACGTTCCGCTCCACATTACAACTACTAGAATATCTGCAGGGTCAACGCCTTGTTCTAATAATTCAATAATGGTCATGGAAACTTTTTTCTGTATCATTTCTTGACCCTGGCCATTGTGCCCTGTGTGTAATGCTTGCAATTCTGGATAGCGAGCTTGCAGTTTGTATTCCAATAGCTCAATCCATCCGGGACGCAACACCGGCACCCATTGATGGCTAAAGCTGCATCCCCCGGTAATTAGATATTTCATTTGTAACCTAATTTCGTTAAATGATTAATAATATTTTCTGCCATTACTTGATGGCAGCGTAGGCTCGGGTGATGGTCCTTTGGCGTGTCAACAAAGCTGTCAGTGTCGTTTCTAATTACCATTTCTGGATGTGCTATCATTAATGCTTCCATAGAATTGTATGTATTACCCATATATTCAATACGCATCAATCTTTCTAGCAACCAAGGATCTCGGCTGATCCTGTCGATATATTCGCCGCCGGTGGCTTCGTGGTTATTAAACTCTGGCCACAAGATAATAGTTGTTTTGACTCCGTGTCTTTCGAAGTCTTGTAAAAATGCTTTTACACGGGCAATGTTTTCGTCAATATAATTAGACACCCATTGTTCCCATGTTAAGTTTTGCATCTTTAGCCAACGTGCAAAACGCTCGGGCCATTCTTCTGCTCCGGGCCCTCCCAAGACAATGTTCATGGGAATATCATAACGCTCGTCGTCAATTTCAACTATAAAATTGTCCCTGTGCCATTGTGTTAGCTGAAAGAATACATGTCCGAATTCACTATAATCAAAGACCTTGTTAGTGGTATCGTTTCCCAGCGGTCTCTCATTAAATGAACTGTCCCACCAACGAATAGCACTCAAATTAGATCCACCATTCCATTTGTGTACAACTTCCCACGTTTTAAAATGATTAGCCACTAAACGTGGGAATCGAACTGATTCCATATAACGTAGATGCGCTTCTTTGACCAACTCAGCACGATATTGATCCGGAGGAGGCTCTTGCAATGTAGGCAAGTTGCTGTAATAATACAGGCCCTGTCCCCATGTAAAACTACATCCAGCAAATAATAGTCCTTTGACTACTCGTGCATCTTTCTTAGGTATCATTTGTTTCCGGTATCCTTAGGCCAACTGATTTCCCAGTCTTTAAAGTCTGCTGCTAGACAGTCTACTTTATAGTCCTTACGTCCGCCCACGCTTTCTTGAATAACGTTTTTAGCTGTGTTGCGAATACCGTTTAGGCCGTGTGTTAGTTCAAGGTTGTTGCCATCCTTGATGCCACGACGGTAATTGCTTTCGTTGTGCCAAATGTGCAAGTTCATTTGACTGACGACTACAATAGCTCTAACCACATCGGCTGTTAATTTAACATCCTTTTCGTTTAGAATAAGTTGAATGTCGTGTACAATGTCAGCAATTTCTTCGCTGTACTCTTGTTTGTATTCTGGGATGAAAACTTCTTTAAGCTGTACAATGCTTAGACGATCCACTAAGTCGCCTAATGTATGCAAGTATTTTCTTTCGCTCATAAATTTGTAAAATTCCTATTATTAAAAGGAATGGTCATTTGATATGCACTAATTAATTGCTTAATTCCATAGTCCAAATCAAATATTGGTCGCCATCCTAAACTTTCTAACTTAGCGTTAGACACAATATAATTACGCTTGTCAAAGTCTTGTTTAAATTCGTCTTGTTTAATTACCAGTGTTGGGATATGTTTTTTGATTTTTTCAGCAAGTTCTAATTTACTTAGGTTTGCTGTGCTTAGTCCCACGTTGTAAACTTCGCCGCGGCACTGTTCATAATTATCAATCATGAATTCAAATGTGCGGGCAATGTCTTGTACGTGAATATAGTTGCGTTTGAAATGTGCTTCAAACAATACTAGATATCCATCTACTACACTTTTGTAAACAAAATCATTAACTAGCAAGTCTTGACGCATACGAGGGCTTACACCAAACACTGTGGCCAGGCGTAGGATAACACCATTGCCTTTGCGTAGCACGTAATCTTCTGCGTCGCATTTAGTTTGTGCATACAAGCTCAAGGGCTTGAATGGACTTTCCTCTGTGATGATGTCTTCGCTGCTGCCATATTGACTATTTGTGTTAGGCAGGATTAGCTTTTGATCCGGACGTAGTGCATCGACAATGTGTGCAATTTGTTCAAAGTTTACCTGCACTGTTAAGTCAGGATTGGCTTGACAAGCTGGCATGCCCACAATTGCTGCCAAAGGAATAATAACGTCTGCTTGGCTAACGTGTTCGATTAACATGTCAGTGTCACGCACATCGCCCAATACAAAATTGAAATTGGGCTGTTTAAAAAGATGCAGCAAACTTAATTGCTTGTACATCAAATTATCTAGTACAGTAACACTGTGGCCTTTAGATAATAAATGTTCAGCTAGAGTAGAGCCGAGATAACCGGCTCCGCCTGTAATCAATACTTTCATTTATTAAATTCTTCTTTATTAGCTAAGTACCAATCGTATGTTTTCTTAAGTCCTTCTTCTAAAGAGACTTTAGGAGCCCAACCTAGCGCCGACATGATCTTAGTGCTGTCAATTTTACGCACAGGAATCATGCTGGGCTTGCCGCTAACATATTCAATTGGATTTGTATTATTAACAAGTGCTCGCATCTTGTTCATAACTTCATTAACGCTATAAACAGTGTTGGAACCAATGTTAAATGTGTCGTGTGTTTCTTGCTTTTCGATGACCATTTGCAGTGCTTCCACAAAGTCGTCAATGTATAGCAAGTCACGTAGTTCGCTGCCATCACCCCAAATTTGAATGGGGTTTAGATTGTCTGCTACTTTGCGAATAGTTGCAGGAGTAACGTGGCACTTGCCAAAGTCAAACTTGTCATGCGGACCATATAGGTTAGCAGGACGAATAACAATGGTCAGCATCTTGTTAGGCAAGTATTTGGAATACAGTTCACACTGAACTTCTGCATAACGCTTCATCCAACCCACTGGGAAATACACTGGGTAAGGCTCGTCAAACAAAAAGTCTGTTTCGCGAACAGGTTCATCGCCTTTTGGCGGATAAACGGTGTTGCTGCTGATAAAGATATACTTTTTAACATTGTTGCGATAAGCTGCATCAATTAAAAAGTTATTCATTGCCACGTTGGGTGTAACGTGTGCCAAGGGATCTTGTACAGTGTCAACGGCGTTACTGGTGCTGGCTGCTGCATGAATAACAACATCGCAGTTCTTGGTAACTTCTAAACAATCTTCATAGGTGCGTAGATTGCCTAGTACGTATTCAACTTTATCGTGTTTGACACGCGGTTGTCTTGTGTGCAAGTGTACACGAATATTTTTATATCCTTGCTCAACTAATCTATTTGTTAAGTTTTGCCCAACCAGGCCAGATCCGCCCGTAATTAAAATTCTTGAATTTTTATCCATTTTTAGTCCTATAGTAATTCTGTGCTAGTAGTATATATCTTTGACAAACAGTTAAATTGTTTGGCTATAATATTGCATTGTTTTACGTATGCCGTCTTTGAGCGCGGTATTGGGCAGGATGCCGTACTTAATTTGTTTTTCAGGATCAAGTCTGCGAATTAAATCGCCATTGGGCTTGGTAGTGTCCCAAACAATATTCTTAACTTGTCCTGTAATTGCTGCATATTCGCTGACAATAACTTCAATTGTGTCTTTAATGCTGGTAGCAGTTGCGCTGCCGAAATTAATAATATCATTAACTTCTTTTTTAACAACATCGATTGCAGCCTGTGCAACATCTTCGCTAAACACAAAGTCACGTTTAGGACTGCCATCGCCCCAGCATACAATATCGTCACCCGCTACATTGAATATTTTCCAAGTATTGGAACCAATTACAGTAGCTTCGGGGCTGAAATTATCATATAAGCCGTAAATGTTTGCAGGGCGAATAATGGTCCAGTTTTTCCAGCCATATTGAATTCCCAGTGCTTCTAAACTTAATTCACCCATGCGCTTGGTCCAGCCAGGATACCAATCGTTACGGCCGGGCATTGTGTTCCAAACATCATCTTCACGCATAACGTCGCTGGGCTGATAAACACCCACGCTGCTCATATATACAAACCAACCCACTTGTGCATCGTGTGCTGCTTTGATAACGTTTGTGTTAAACATTAACATGGGGAACAAATAGTCTGCGGGCTGTTTGGCAGCACGAGCAGGGCTACCTTTAACGCCAGCAATGTGTAGCACAATGTCTACTGTTCTATTTTTAAACAATTGTTCACATTGATCCATATAAGTTAAATCAACTTGTTCCAGCACAAGGGCATCGCCAAATCGTTCTTTAAGCTCTTTTAGCTTGGGCACCATTCGAATATCTACTGCAATAACTTGTGCAGCGCCTTCGGCCAAGCATTTTTCCACTGTGGGAATACCCACTAGTCCGCCAGCGCCGGTTATGAGCACTGTTTTATTTTTTAATTCCATAATTTACCTTAACAAATTTAATTCTTCTAACGGATCGAAATGTGTATATTCGCTAATTAATTTTTGATTGTGCAATAATATATCAGTTAAGCTGTAATATAAATTGTGCATTTCTTCCATGCTCATGGCTTTTAAACGTAGAATTTCTTTTTTAATAACTGCAAAGCGTTCTACGGGATCCAAGATTTCGTCATAGCTTTCGTCAATGACATGTCCAAATGTTTTAAAGCCAAGTTCTTTTAGCTTGGCCAGGGCACGCCAACCGCCTACGTGTATAAAGGGCTGTAGGTTAAGCATGGGGCGCCATGTTTTTTCGCTGAGGAAACAACTGGGCTCATTGCCCAGTCTCGTTTCAGATACAATGTGAAAATATGTATTAGCATACAAATCTTTTCTATTGTTATCCACTGTGGCAAAACTTTGCTTTTCTTCAGGAGTCAAATGCTGTGTGTCAATTTCGTAGGGCATGATTGCAGCCATGCGCGGCGCAAATAAAATGTCATCGTTGGGTTCTTCCCAGAAATTCTGCATGTCCTGTATAATGTTTTCAGGATAGGGCATGGACACAAAACTCCATGTGCTGTCCGATAATAAATCATACTTTAGGGCAGTGTACAGCATGGCCAGTCTATGCGGTCTATTGATAATTCTATTAAAGCAAAGAAAACGCTTTGGGCGGCGCACTGTGGGATCTAAATCTTCTGGGCGAACTAGATCACTAACATAACCCAAGCCTGTGACTGTGGGATAATTATGATAGTTTTCCGCAGCCTGTGTCAAACTTAAAATACTAGACAAATAAACAGACTTTGAAGGTCTGTCTGCTGCAAATGAGCTAAGTGGTTTATTACCTTGTAGCCAAACAATTTGTTCTGACGGAACACCCAGTTCATCAAGTTTGCGCTCTATAGTTTGATAATAATCTACAGGCTCTGCTGGGTCAACTATGTTAGAAAAAACAATTCTAACTTTGCGCTCTTGCATTAGTCTAATTAAGCGTGGACTAAGTGTTTCTTTAAACTCGTAACGATATTCGTTGCCAAATTCGTCTCGTATGTCTGTGCCTTCTGCTAGATAACGCAAATTGCTCCATTCAATTTCGATCGGATACAAATATGTTATTGAACTATCGTAAGTTGCTTCGCACTCTTCTTCGCTAATACATTCGCTGATGTTGCGTGGTTTGATAAAATATCCGAAAAAGTTATGATGTCTAAACAAATTGTTAGACCAAGGCCTTTGATAATTATCTGCTTCGGGCATGTATCTAAACTGCCCTAGTACGATTTGCTCGCCACGTTCTTTTACCAAGCGATGCAGAGTGTTAAACCATGAAATGTGATTTCCGTTGGGCATTGGACAGCGATGTCTGTCCCATTCTCCAAAGTGCGAAAATACTAGCTTAAAACGCGATCCATTTTCCTGAGCCATAATGAGGATATTTTGATTTATAGTTATAGTGAATTACATCACTGGGAATATCTCTCTTGGTATTCCATGTTGCCTCTGTAGGCGTATATGTAGAAATACCATTATCCTCTACAACAAAATACAAAGGCAAATTAAAGTTACGAGCATATTTATGAACCTCGTAGAATATTCCGCTTTCAAAACTCATGTCGCCGATGAATACCCAAACCTTTTCGTCTGTGCCAGCTTGTTTAATTGCTTGTGCAACTCCCAGGGCAATTGGCAGGGTAGCTGTTACAATAGCACTGCTGTAGAACTTTTGCTCCATGCCACAGATAGTAATGCTTTTACCAGCGAGGATCATGTCCTCTAGCCACTTTAAGTCCACGCCTTTAAGCATGGCATGATAATGGCTGCGCCAAGTGCTAAACACCCAGTCAGTTGGCTGAATGCGTTTGAATATTTCAATTAGCTGTTCTTCGTTACCGTTACTCAAGTGTACTGGGCCGCGAATCTTGGCTTCTTCCCAGTGCTTGACAATTAGCTCTTCAAAATTAATTAAGTCTTGTGCAGTGTAATCAATTTGTCTAACAACTGGATATTGTTCTAAATTTTTAATCATTATTTCCCTCAAGGTGATTCTTTAACATTACGGCAACAACTTTATGTCCTTCTTCTGTTAAATGATAGTCAATAAACGGTATTCCCGGCAAGTCTTTTATTAGCAGTTGATATTTATTGGCGAATTCCTGCATACTTCCTGCCGAAGTACCGGGAAAGTTAAAGTAAGGGCTTGGTAAAAGCGAATAAGAGTCATAGCCCACAAAAATGCTAGCAATACCTTTTTTATCTAAATAGGCCTTGAGCATGCTAATCAACATGTTAATTCTGTTAAATTCTCTTTCGTGATCATAGAATCTTACCAAATAGTCTTGAAAGTGTTCTTTAACATAACTTGGCACATCTGAATTCTCATTATTATGCGAATTTAATAAAAACTCTTGTTTCAGGTCTATGTCATAAATGCTTTTTCTAGAATAAAAAGTTGTTTGTACTAGAATCAACACATCGTCATTTTCGGGCCCTAGTCTAGAACAATAGTCGTATGCTTGCTTGATAATATTGTCGTTGTTATTGCTTTTGACACCGTAATTTTCAAAGTCGCAGTTTAGGTAATCGGCCAGCAGGCCTGTGTAGCAATGCGATAACCTGTAATCGTCTAGCTGGTATTCTTCGAGTCCGGATTTAATGAAGTCGTGATACTCTGGGTTATCTAGTCCGTCGCCATATGTAATGCTGCACCCGAAAGATACAATCTTATTTGGACGGCGTCTTCTTAATTTTAAAATGCTCATCTGTCTCTAGCTTGCAATACGGGCCGATCTGTGGGCCATTCTATTTTAAATGCAGGATCATTCCAGCGAATAACACCCTGTGCCCGTTCGTCTACATAGTCGCCTTCATAGAATAAGTTATAGTGGAACATACAATCAGTTAGGGCAAAATGTCCGTTTGCAAAGCCCGGGGGAATTAATACTTGATCCCTAGTGCGTTCACTGATAATATAGCTTTCCCAACGACCGTATGTATCGCTGTTGGTTCTTGCGTCCAGAACTACCAAATAAATGTCGCCTACAACTGCCTGTACTAGCTTCCATGTTTTATGGTCGTAGTGCAGGCCACGTAGTACGCCTTGATAACTACGGCTAAAGCGCCCGTGGATATTAACTGTATCGGGCAATAGTTGCATTACAGGATGTGTTTCACTGTGAAACGTTGTAAATATTTCCCCGCGGAATTCTCTGTACACGCTGGGACTGTAAACTGGAACTTGTTCTCCAAATGTTTTTAAATAGCTGGTATTAAATTGATCCCATGCTTGATTTTTATAACTCATTCTGAAATCCTCGAGTGTAAGTATTCTATGAACTTGCGTCCTTGTTCGTCTTTTTTGTAATAATCCAAGAAGTGTAAGTGATTGTGTACCAATACGTCCTTCATTGAAACATACATGTCATGCAGATCTTTAATGTCCATGGCAGCAAGGCGTTCTATTTCTTTAACTATCATGGCAATACGTTTGGTTGTATCGGGTTCTACATCATAGCTTTCGTCGATCCATGCGCTAAATGTTTTAAAGCCCAATTCACGTAATAATGCTAGAGCGCCGGGATATGCAACCATAAAGAAAGGCTGGAAGTTTACAATGGGTTTGAACACCTTTTCGGTTAGACTTCTAAACGGGCCTTCCGTAAATGTTTCTGTGCAAATATAAAAATAACTATTTTCGTAGGCTAACGAATTATTATCGCTCCAAGGACCATAGTCCCTGTAATTTCTGTCAGTTTCTGTGGCCAAAGTCTTGGGCAATTGACTGCAAACTTGTTTAATTCGATCCCTGTCGTAGGTAGCTTCGTATTTTTCTTCTATTTCGTCTACAATACGATCTTCATAGTCAAAGGGTGTTAAGCAGCTCCAATCTGACTTGTCTAGCACACCGTTACTGGCCAGGGCAAACAACATGGCAACTCTATGATCACGCGGTCTGCGTACTGGGAAAAGGAAATGTTTTCGTCTTTGAGTATTTTGCAATGATTCAAACTTTTCCAAGCTCATGCGCTGATCAGCAAACACATTGTAATGATTAGACACGTTGGCAATAACAAAGGGCCAACTGTGCATTTCAAAACGCTTGTTTGGTCCCGGGAACCATTGGTCGTAGACTTGTTCAGCATTAAAGCTGTTAATGGCAAATATAATATTACCCCCGGGAATACCAGCACGTTCTAAACATTCGTGCATGGCGTCTATGTTTTCTTTTGTTAGATAATTTTCTTGCCCATAATCTAAAAACAAAATGGCGCGGCCTTCCCTAATATCTTTTAATGCTTCTGCGCTGATATTCTTCCAAAAGTATTCGCCGTTAATTTTATGTCCTGCATGTCCGGATCCTGTAAATGAATCTATATAAGCATTAATTCTAATGGGGTAAATGTATTTGTTATATTTCTTTTTACCGTAGAATACACTATCTTCTTCGCAGGTTAGATAATCGTGATAACAGTGTGCGAATATATTGCTGTTACCGACACTGTTTGGATGTAGGCCTAGTTCGTTATCAAACATATATCCCGCAAGTGTTTGATCAGTATAGCCAAACTGTGCTTCTAAAAAGTTCTCGGTTGACTTGCTCTTATTGGTATATTGTGTATGCATATAGCTAATCATTGCCAATTCAGGACTTAGTCCATTGGGCAATACCATGTTAGCAAAAACATAATCATACAAAAAAGGTAACTTATACATCACTAATTCTTTGTTCCAAGTATTTTATTAATTCTAAATTATATGTATCTTCTTTATAAAAGTTCAACATGTGTTTTTGGTTATGTAGCAGAATTTCTTCCATGCTCCAATACCATTTGTGTATTTGTTCTTTTGACATTGCACATAGTTTTTTGATTTCAGTATATACCATATGCAATCTTTTAACTGGGTCCGGTTCTAAATCATAGCTTTCGTCAATAAAGCCGTTGAAAGTTTTAAAACCAAGATCCCTTAACTGAGCCAGGGCTCCAACAAAACTAATTAAAACAAATGGCTGAAAGTTCATTAATGGCTTACATACTTTTTCAGTAAACGACTTATAACTTCCTTCCATATATGTTTCTGTTGTTATGTCAAAGTAGCTGGTTAAACTATGCGTAGAATCAATATCGCCCCAACCAGATATATTATAAAAATGCGAGTTGGGTTCGCTTTTTAAACGATGTGGAAACTGTTTAAATAAATTCTCAGCAGTAGTTGGATTAATGTTGAATCCAAATGTTTGCGACATGTGTGCAGCATTCCAATCAGTTAGACTTTCATCCAACATACTCCAGTCGCCGAGATTTAAGATATTGTCATCGGCCATTTTATATAATAGTGCAATCCTATAATTTCGGCAGCGTCTGATTCTAAATAAAAAGTGATTTTCCCTAATAGTATTGCGAGAATTTAAAAACGCTTCTTCGGAAATAATACAACTTCTATGATGAGCCCAATGCCAGGAGTTATGGAACATTAAGAAGGGCCAGTTTTTAACTGTCATTCTTCTTTCTTCCACTGGGAATAAACGTTCATATTCTTCTTGTAGGTTAAACCCATTATGTGCAAGAATAACATTGTTAGCAGGCAAATTAGCTTGAGCAATAAGTTCGTTAAATCTACTCATTTGCTCCACAGTTAGGTGATTCTCTTGTGCCCAGTCTAAAAACAAAATAGCGTTGCCCTCCCTAATGTCAGTCAATGCTTGCTCACTGATGTTTTTCCAAAATGATTCACCCACGGCTTTAAATCCGGGATAAGATAATCCAAGAAACTCATTAATATGAGGACTTACTTTAATGGGATAGATGTATTTTGGATGTCTTAGTTTACCAAGGTGTACACTGTCTTCTACAATGTCTATAATATCATTGTAGCATTCGTATTTAAAGTGAGGTCCGCCGTGGCGAATACTGTTGGGCCATGAACCTAAATGTTCTCCAAACACTTGCTTGATTGTACTAACAGGACTATCAATATCACGTTCTAAAAAGGCGTCGCCGCCGCCATTATTATTATACTGCGAATGCAGATAGTTAATTATGGCCATTTCTTTATTTAGGCCGTTGGGCAAAATAAAATTAGGAAATACGTAATCGTAGTAGAAATATAACTTATGCTTGTCTGACATAATAAGGATGATTTTTTATAGAGTTAATCTTGTCGTAGTCTGTTCTGTATTTTCGCAAGAACGTTTCCCTGAAGTAGTCTGTGTATTCTTCCCGCGTTGGGATACTGTCCATCTTTGCCATTTGATCTTGGCATATTGCACGAACTAGCTCAGTGTCATACTCAGGAAAATACTTTTGCAAGTAGCTGTAAGTTACATTTACAGTTGGATGTCCATCTATCCAGGGGTGGTTGTACTCACCGCGAGTACTCATATAGTCCACTAGTAATTCATCAATAGACTCTCTTGTGTCAACAAGCTGATTAAATTGACGAATCATATCAATTGTTTCTGCATCTAATGGTGTGCGTTCCAATGTAACAGGATCTAGATGTTTGTTGTAGATAGCAGAATAAATTGTGTGCTTAATGCCCAGGGCGTTGAGCAGTGTTTTAATTGTTTTTATACTGCTAAGTGAACGGTAAACGCCCCAATGATGGCTGTCAAACTCTCTTGCCCATAAACGTGCCTTATCGGGATGCGGTTCATACTCTGGGAATATATCGCCGTGCTTTTTCCAATCCCAGTGAACACCTGTATGTTCAGCATAAGTGAATCTGCCAAATCCAGTTGTTCCAACTGTGATAAAATCTGTTTCAGGATTAAATTTGTATAGCTCGTTGGCCTGTATCAATTGCGTTAGCATGTAGCCGTGACATGCTCCTGCGGCACCAAAGTTATAGTACTCGTCAAAGTTCACACCGATTAGATCCGGCAGCATGAGCCAGCTGTATTCAGAATAGCTACATCCAAATGCAAAGTATCGACGCTTCATTTATTGTACAAGCTCTTATTTTCAGATTCCCATTGGTAAACACCTTCTTCAAAGTGCTGTATTTTACCCTTGACAATGTGTTCGGGAATAGGATACTCTTTGTCTAACTTAATACTATTGTACCAATCAGCAAGACGTGGGAATGTTTCTACAAAGTTCTTACCACGACGTCGATCATACTGTGTAAAGAAACTCTTAAAGTCGTGATGCAAAGAATCTTTGTCGTTGGTTGTGTGAGCATGGCCCTTGTCAACTACTTCGATGTAATCTAGTAAACGTTGGATCTGTGCCTTTTCACCTGTGCTGTATAGATGACTGTCCTTGTTCTTATCAAACCATGCTTGCAATTTGGCATGCAACTCTGCTTTAACATCGTCGGGCAAGGCCAAAGGACTCATAAAGCCAGGCCAGCGTAGAATGTTAAAGTCTACGTTAGGACGATGCGGAGCATACTTGGCTTTAAGCTCGCTCATATCATCTAAGAACTCAGTAATGCTAAACAAGCACAAGCTGTTAATAGTCATCATGATTGTGACTGCTCTAAAGTTAGCATTTTCGATAAACTTGACCAAGTTAGCACGCCATGCGTCATACTTCAAGCCATCGCGAATGTATTCAGCATGTGCGCCGAAACTTTCGTTACTGGTATACAAGTCAAACTCTTTGATAGGCAGTTGATGTGTAGCTTCAATTAGGCGTTCAATGCCCTTGTCGCTGCCCAAGTTGCTGTTAACTGCAAAGCGCATGTTTGGAGCAGGCGTTTGCTTCATGATTTCAATAAAGCGCCAGAAGTTTTGACTAACTGTACTTTCGCCACCAGTAATGCGTAGCTCGTCTAGGGTCACAGTTAGTTCAGGATACCATTTTAAGAACGCTTCAACATAAGGGTTAGTGTCCAAGTGACGTCCGTGTTCTTCTGCCCAAGAACCATCGCTTTGGTAGGCGCCACCGCCGCCGCCTGGAGCAAAGTTCTTATAAGGACCGTTCTTATCAATATCCTCTTGCCAGCTTGTGCTGTAACTTGCGTTACAGTAGCTGCAACCAAAGTTACACTGACGGTCAAAACTTACTTCCAGAGTTTTAAGTCCTATGTCTGCGTCCCAAGGAGTTTCTTTTAAACGTGCAATGTCTGCTTCACTGTAGATTTGACTCTTATACACGCGGTCACTGACGTTGTTACGCCCAATGCCTTCAATCTTCCAGCAATAGCTACACTCTGCTGGCGCAACACCTTCCAGCATCATTTTACGCATACGCTTTTTGTGATCCGTGTTATGCAGTGCGTTTGGTTTGTCTTTGATTTGCTCTACGTCAACAGGATGTGGCAAAGGCAAATGGCAACTGCCCGTATAGCCGTGTCCAAGATGTATGCTGGCGTTGTACCACTTAGCAGCACAAAATGTTCTACTAATGCTGTTAAGGTTCTTATCCCGCCATTGTATTAATTGTTCGCTCATTTCTTAAATTGGCCTTCTTTAAATCTAATAGAGTTTCCCTTACATACTTCGTAGAATTCCGCGTACTCAGGAAATACATCCACAAAGTTTGTGCCTTTGCGCTCGTCAAATTGATAAATGTAATCTGCAAACTCGCCACGTAGTTTTGTCATACGTGCTTTGTCATGTCCTACCTTAATCATTTCTTCTCTGATAGTGTAGTAAAGACGTTCGAATCTATTTACTTCGTAATCAAAGAATCCTTTACCGCAAAGTGGCGGCCAGAACATTTGATGTATGTTTCTAAACATGTGTGTGACTGCATCTTCCACGTAGGGCAAATGCTTATCAAAGTCGCCGATCCATGCTGCAAGGAATTCGGGCCAACGAATGTAAGGAACATCTAGCCCAACTGGATTCTTACGATGTGGTTGCACTGTGTACTTCCACTTCATGTCAATAACATCGTCCATCATAAGTTTGAAACTAGGCAAACTTAGGAAGTTATATGCAGCCATGATAGTTAGCTTGCTGTCAGGGATTTCTGCTAGAACTCTATGACAGTTTCTAAGCCACTGTTGGTAGTCTAATCCATAGCGAATATACTCTGCTTGACGACCATGTGCTTCATTGCTAGTGTAAACTTTAAAGTCTTTGACTGCGCCCTTTTCTTTAATAATCTGCATCTTCTCAACAAACTTATTAAACAGTTCATCGGGCACACACAAGTTAGAGTTAATGTTAAACTCCATTTGCGGCTGCGGATTATCAATCAAGTAGTCTAGAACACGGAATACTTGTTTGCTTAACAAAGGCTCGCCGCCGGTAATGCGGAAGATTTCAATATCCTTTACAGCATCGGGCCACCACTTCCAGAAAGCATCTATGTAAGGGTTAGGCTTGGTAATAGGCATAGGCAGCTGGCCCATGCGATCCAGCCATTCTAAATCATATAGCCCGCCTGCGCCTAGCAAGTAAGGTCCGTGCTGCTCAATCTCTTGGCGCCAAGTTGTGCTGTAGCTAGGTCCGCAGTATGCACATTTTAAATTACAAGTAGTATCAAAACTAACTTCTACATAACGTGGATTAACGTTAGCGTCCCATGGTGTGTTCTTTAGAGACTGTATATAAGGCATAGCCCATGTTTCTGAGCTTTTTGTAATACGGTCACTGAACACTGTGTTTTCTGTGGCGCCAATGTTGGCATCTTCCACACGCCAGCAGTAATCACACTCCTTGGGACGTTGTCCTTGGAGCATGAGATTACGCATTGACTTTTTATGATTGGTATTGTGCAGCGCACTTGGATTGTTTTCAAGTTCGCTTAGGGGAATTTTATGTGGGGGCGGATGGTGGCAACTGTGTGTCATGCCAGTGCCCAAGTGCATAGTGACTTGGTTCCATTTGGCGGCACACATGCTAGAACTTACGGTGTCTAGTATGCCTTTGGTTTCTTTGTATCTTCCTAAATTATCCATGTTCTTTACTTTTTAATATATAGCATACTGAGCCAGCTGTCGCTGCTGCAAGTTTCTGCACATATGGCCATCTTACCACATTGTACACTCTTTTTGTCCCAACTATCAACAAATATCTTTTCAAATACACCCGAACTTAAAATTGCGTCAATGTTTTGGATATTGAGATCCATGCTGTCCTTAAATGGTGCAATTGCAACTTTGAGTTGGTCATCAACAAAACTTATCAATCTAGCGTCATTGCGAGTTCCAACAAAACAACAAGGATAAACAATGCCTTCTGCGTTAACATAAATTTCGTGTCCGCCTGCTTGATTTAGACTATGACACCGAATAGTTTTCTTATCCAATACATCTTTGTATGCGCCTAGTTCGTTTGCACGTTCTCCGGTAAAAGTTTCCAAACGTTCTTTTACTTGGGGGAAGTAACCCAACTGTTTAACATCTTCAATCAACTCCAAGTCTATAAAATACTTTTCGTCGTTCATAATGCTGTCAATTAGGCTGTTGACTTTTACCTTTTTGCCACCGTTGTATTCAGGCTTCTTAGTGGGATAAATTTGATACAGCTCGTTGCCAAGTTCATCAAAAACTTCGCGTGGCTTGAAGTAACCATTTTTACTTTCAAAGCCAGTGGGACGTTTATGAATAAATTCCTTGAATCCCATGTCTGTGGCTAGCTGGCGTGCCTGTTCAACTTGATGATCATTATGATCGAATATTAAGTATTCCCACGTAGCACGGCCGCCTGCTTGAATAAACGTTTGTACATTTGCCATTAACTTGTACCACTCAACGTTTCTGCGATACAAGTGATTGGTATCTTCTAAGCCGTCTATGCTAAAAATAAGTTTAGTATTCTCTTTACTAAACAACTTGCCCATCTTAGTCCAAAACTTACTGTCTCTGATTCCACCGTTGGTGTGAAACGTTAGCTGACAAGTAGGGTTTATATTGTGTATATACTCAACTATTTCGTAGCAGTCTCGTGCCATAAGCGGGTCGCCCATGGTGCCACAAAAAATTACACGCTGTAAGTTCTTTAAAAACTTCTCAGTGAAGTACTCTTTGAATTGCTCCAAAGAGATACTTGTTTGTTTTAAGTCGGGCCTAACTATTGTAGAAGAATTGTAATATCTTAAACATAGAGGACAAGCTGCATTACAGTAAGTTGATAGTTCTATATGCAGTAAAGTGACTGGTTCGTTTTGCCATGACATAATTAATTGATAGTATTTTCAACATCAGTTTCTTTTACTAACGCACCGAGTCTAGGAGGATTGATCCAGCTTTCCTTGAACATCTTACTACCGTTTACATCTAGTTCTGCAACTTCAAGACCAAGATTAGTTCTCAATGCTTCTCCAAATGTAAAGATTTTCTTTTTAAGTTTGTCAGGATCGTAAGTCCAACCTGTGGCATTGCACTTTGCACCTTCGCCTTCAAATTGAGGCTTAATACTGGCTTCCCAGAAACCGTCAATCCAATCATAATCCCTGACTAGAGTAAAGTCAAATTCTTCCTTGGCAATATTAGCCATGTATGCACCAAGTCGTGTACCAAACATTGCCCATAGGCCGTTTTCAATGTCTGCCCCGACACTTGCCCATACTAGCATACGCTTGTAGTTTCTGTCGTGTACACGCTGTTTGAGCAGTCTAGGATCAACTGTTTGTCCGCCTTCTAACAACAACTTAATGCCTTCGCGGAATCCAGCACGGAATGCTTGATAGCAACTGGCATTATTGTAAACATCACAGTAGATGTTGTTCATTTGGAAATAGTAAATGTCCCAACAGAAGTCAACTTGTGCTTTGGGATCTTCTGCTGCTTCGTGCGTTTTCATTTGCTCAACAACATGCTTGGGCCACATCTTGATGCCACCGTTGCCATAGACTAGGCCGTTAACAACGTTCTTGCCTGCCCAGCTGATAACGTCATGGCGTCCAATCTTGTCCATGTCCAGTTCAATGCTGAAGAACTCATCACGCACAACGTTATCGGCATCGATAGTAATAAAGCGGTCGGTTTCTGCTACACGAGCAGCTTCTTTGTGTGCAGCATCGAAGCCTTTGACTCCGTGAACACGTTTGGCCCACGGAGCTTTTTCTAATAGATTTGCGTAATTCTTATCTGCATTTGGTTCATCGTAACTGATGAACACGATATCAAAACTTGTAATAGGTACTAACATTTGCGTCCTCGATATGCAAGTGACTGTAGTTCGAAATAACTTTCACTTGCTTTTCGGTTTTCAACTTTAGTTTAATCATACTAAAGTTGTTTAGTGTTTCTGTATTTAAACTAACGGTATCTAAAATTACACTTGGATCATTAGCATCGTACAAATAAAATGTGATGTCGTTGTCCAAACGGAAATTTCTTGCTTCTTCAATTACGCTTTGTAGCTGTAAAACGTCGCCTGATTGTTTATAAACAATAATAGGCTTATAAGGAACAGATGCTACAGGAATGTAAATTGGTTCTTTGTCTACTGTCAACTTGATATCATGATTATAGTGTAAAAAGGTTAAGTCGTCGAAGTATGCGCTGTTATCAGGTAACCAAGGGCAGTAGAAGGTTTGTTCTTGATCTACAAATATCTTTTTCAAATCAAGTGTCAATGTCCCAAACAATCTGCTAGGATCATATTTGTGAGTGCAGTATACTTCTAGGCGTTCAGGCCAATTTGATAGCTGCAACTCTGTTGTTTTTTCTTTGGTAAAGTCTCGCATAAAGTTATGGCTGATAAAATTAGCCACAACCTTTTTAGTTATAAAGTCGCAGTATAAGTGAATGAAATTTTCAGGATCGTTGTCGGTTCTTACATAGTCAAACTCTGAACGATTCTTTTGGTAATGTTTGACTATAAAACGTGTGCTAGTTTCATAGTCATAACTTACTTTAAGTTTGTGTAAGGAAATTTTGTTGTTGAAAATTTCTTTGATTAGATCGTTTTCTTCTACTACTAAAATGTCGGACCTGGGGTTGCTTGACTCGATTTGCTCGGGTGTTACTCTCAAGACTTGATTAGTCAGCTTATCGTATTCAACAAAGAATTTGCTATTCTTAGCAGGCTTCTTCTTAAGAATAGTTTTTTGTATATCAAATTCATTATCGTCAACGCGGTCAATCATTTAGATGTATTTTTTTCTTAAGTTCGTCAGGGTTTCTTCAGTGAGCCATGCACTGGTGTTATATTTAATCAACCCGGCCTGAACGAAGTTTTCAATTTTTATGCTGCCGTGTTCATTGACCCAATAAGTTAGAAACTCTGTCCATGGCTTTTTGGACCAATGGTTATTGATATAACTGTTTTCCCTGACGCTCAAATCAATGCAGTTCAGATAGTCAAACTTAGTAATCTTAAAACTTAAAATTTTAGACATCAATGTCATTAACCATTCTGGCCACAAGTATTCAGGGAACGGTGGCATGAAATTTTCTTTGTCAGCAAAAAAGTCAATGAACTCAGTTTGGTTGTAATGTGATGCAAGTAATACGCACATGCCAAACACATAGTCGCAACCTTTGGTTTTGTTGAAGAATATACTGTTAAGAATACTTCCTTCGTCAAAGCTCTTGATTTCGATAGCACCTTTATGATAAATGCTATGATCGATTTTTTCACCGTTAAAGTTGCTTCTTGTCTTGGGCATTACAATACTGTTCATGCCTCGCAAGTTTTCCCATACTGCTGGTTCAAATGCGGTTAGAATTTGATCAGGTTGAAATGCAATAGTCTTTTCATATGGACTATGTAGCAATGAATGAAAGTACAAGGCTGTGGGAATAGCACTCTTGCCGCGCTCAATGTAAATCTCTTGGTCCACATACAACAAGTATTTCTTAAGATTTTTTTCGTGTGCAATGATGCTGATAGGCCGCTCGGGGTCGTGCAGCCTAATACTTTTAATCAGCAACTCGACTTGCGTCAAGTTTTTCATTGAACAATCAACTATTAAGTAACCTTCACTCATACGCTAATTTTTTAATTCTATCGTAGTGACGCAAGATGGCCATCTTGTTCATTACGTGAACGTTTTCATTCTTTATTCTACTTACAATATTTTTCCAAAGTTCTTTTGGATCGGGACAGAGTAAAAGTATGTCATTAAGATCTTTAAATTCTACAATGTCATCAATTTGTTCACTGAACCGCATTACTTTGCCCGGCAATTCATGTATTAGGTTGCCTTCTTTGTGCCCATTTAAAATATGTGCTGCGATACTTACTGCATAGTCGGTACGGAATAGGACGCCGGGAAACTTATACAACCACTTATAGTAATTGTAGTTTTCTTTTACATGTTCCCATAAGCCAAAAAACAATTTGGCAGTTTCGCTATCGCTTCTCCAGTATACAGCCGTTGACCACCACATGTCAATACCATCGGGGTGCAGCTTTTGTTCCCATATGCGTGGTTCATAATTCCTAACACTGATCGCACGTTTGTACATAGCAACTTCGCTGTCAGTGTCAAAAATTGCATCTAGCGTGTCGTTACCAATTAAGTAGTCAACGTCAATCATAAGAGTTTTATGATAAGGACTCTTTTGGAAGATACTGTGTTTATTTTTGTTGTTGAACTGCGTAGTGAACTCGTTCCACGGACTATCCCTGTGTGTACGAGTATTATGTTCGTGCGTAACGTTATCGATGATAATATGGTCAAACGTCTTTGCAGCTAACTCAGGAGTTAGCTCTTCGGTAAGTGCATCGAATGTTGGTTGATCAGTTAGCAAGGTAATGTGATTATTTTTCATGTGCAACTTGGCACACCTTGCAGTAATTAGAGCCAACTTTTCATATGCAATCTTGCCGTTGTTGTACGCAATCAGCAATATGCCAGAATCAAATTTACTCATTTAAACCAACTAAGCCTTTAGTGTCTCTTTGCTTTTTAAGTTTTTCGGATTCCACGTAATATTCATTCAGTGCTTCTGTGTAGGCACTAAAAAGTCTATCGTGAAATTCTTGCAAGTTAGTTACTAAAATTGGGTTTTCATTGTCATCCAAAAAGATATAACGTTCAACGCCGAGGTCTAGTAATTGCTTGACGAAATTAAGCAACTCTATATTCGCGGTGAAAAGAGAACTCATGTAACCTACTGTTAGCATGGTGTTCATTCGCTGCTTGAGATTTTGTTTTTGATTACTTAGAGTTAAGCGATAGTTACTGAACTCCAAAGCAGCCTTGAGTTTATCGTCCATCCAGAGCTCCATTGTATTAAATGCTATTTTAATTATTTATGTTTTAAAATAGCATTTATACGCTGGAAGAACCACTGTAAGCTGGACCGGCGATACCGAAAAATACAGCGCCGCTTGTTTTGGGCGTTGCCTTGTTGCTTTCTACGTAAAGTGAATGTGTGCCTGTTACTCCGGTATCCCCCGAAGACAGAACCACTTTAATGCGAAGTTTTACTTCTCCTGACCCAAAGTTGCCAGATGCTGGAATTAGCTGTCCGTAAATTTTGATGCTGCGAGAGCTGCCGCCATTGCCGTAACCATATCCATAGTCCCCGCCATTGCCGTAGCCATATCCGTAGCCATATCCGTAGCCGCCGCCGCCCACACCATTACATGTTAGCAATAGCTGTTCCGTTTCGTTTAGATCTTCGAAGCCTTTATTTTCGCTGATAATGTTTGAAGTAGTAGAAAATGTGTTAGTTAAACTTAGACTTACTGTTCCTAGTCTAGTATATACCGATGCCCAGCTAGTAGCTGCTGCATTTCCGTTAACTTTGTCCAAATTCAAACGAATGGTACTGCCGCTATTAAAGAAATAACGTGCTTTGTTGTAACTGTTAAAAACTAAATCAACAGTATAAACTAAACTATTGTCAAAGCCAGTAGAATGAGAGATGACTCCCAACTGCGTAACTTCTGTTTGTCCTAGTGCTGCTCTGTTTTTGTTTGGAGTAATGTCATCGATGACTGTTTGCATGTCTTGCCAAATGCTAGCAGTAATCTTTTGTCCTTTTAATACTCTATCAAGCTCATATTGACCGCCAGTATGCTCAGAGCCAATGTTCAAACGATCAATGACTTCGTTCACTAAACTAGCAGTGACTTTTGTACCAATATTAGTAATGCTGGCCGCTTGATTACCCCAACCAAACGCTTGATTTTCTCTTGTAGGAACATTAGTCGTAGGCACACTCGTTGGGTAGTTATCGGCAAAAATTTTGTTAGTTTTTGTAACTAACTCATTATAGTCCGTTGCGGTAATTTTTGAGCCGACTGAAACTGTCATTATCTTACACCCACTGCTACTTCTACTAAACCAACACCGTTGTCTTGTTTAGTACCGATTGCTCGTCCGATGATAGCTGCTGCATCAAATGTATCTGTTGCCATGCCAACGCCTTCGATGTCGCTTGCAACAATTCGTTGACCCTTAGTTACTGTGCCTTTTACTAGGCAAGGAACACGACCTTTAAGAGCAACAGGGTAAGCTAACTCTTTCATCTTTTCTTTTGCATTTAGTAAGAAGCCCGGCGCTGTAGAAATAACGCCAAAAATCTGGTCATCGAACGCACGGCTTGTTTTTGTAATTTCTTGATTGCCGCCAAGCACAACTAAATTGCCAGGTAGCAATTCAATGTCGCTTTTATAAATCTCTGCCATGTCTGCGAATTCAGCTTCCATAGCACGACCACGGATTTTAAAGTTTCCGTATTCGTTACCGTTTCCTTCTACGCCATCGTTCATGTTAATACCCTGACCAATAATTGGGAAACGAGAAGCAAGACCTGCATCAACGCCGCCTGGAACGTAAGAACCAGAGTCGCTGCTAATGATGGCAACATCAACGCCGCCTACGACAATTCGTATTGCAGGGTGAGTGCCACCAGCGTTATCATGAATTACGCCAATTCTGAAACCTGTTTGTAAGCCACCTAGTACGTCACGACCGCCGATTGGGCACCAGCCGCCATTTGTGTAAACGTATAGTACTTCTTCGTTGCTGTTCCACCAGTTTTGTCCGATAATTGGGTTTGGTGGTGCAACAGGGTTGCTAAATTGCTCTAGCATCTGTACTAGGTTTTCGGCCATAATCTCGCCGTAGCCAGCATAGTTTTTGCCTACTAGCTTTAAAGGGGTGGTAACGTCTATTGTTCTGTCTGCGACAATAGTTAATCGTGTACCGTCTGTTTTAGTAACATCATATGCCATGCACGTAAATTCCTTTTCTTGAAATATTTATCCATTTACGCACGTATGCGTAAAGTATACTCAATTTGAATCGCTCTATTGACGTTTTTAACAACTGGCTCGAAGACCACATGTGTCAATAGATAACCCGAATTGAGACCAGAAGTTCCTTTATTTTTTAGCCCCAATTCGTTAAAAATTAGCTCTCCGCTTGCAGTTTCGGGTTCTGACCCCTGCAAAGTACAAACTATCACTATATCAGTGTAAGGCAACCCGTCTAAATGATTTACAATGACATTGTTTTGTGTAATGTCAGTGTTGTTAATTTCGTCCAAAGCGTCAATAACTTTATAGTATAAAGGGTTGTATAAATCTGCCACTACGCCCAAAGTTAGGTTTTCTTCTACGTCTTTGTAAGTTATGTTACCTGTTTCGTCAATAACCAATCCGCCATTGCCTAAGTGCATTTCGTAAAGATACTGACTGTTATTACCTTGTAGCATTGTAGCAATAATAACACTCATGGCTTCTGGGTTAACTGCGTTTTCAACGTCTCGCAATACTTCGCCCGTTTCTACGTCAGTTATTTTAACAAAGCCCTGGATGTTAACTCTCGCTGTTGTTTGCATATATTTTCCTTATACTGTATTTAACATTTTATTTAACAGGGTATTTAATTATATCCTTGTATAACTATCAGCTAGTTCGCCTGCTTCGTCGTACTCCCTGATAGTTAGAGTTTCGTCTAGTTCAAAATTAACGTCTTCAGAAATGGACTTATTAACTGTACCGCCTCTAATTTTGTCTCTGTAAGATTTTACAGTTGAATAGAAGTTAGTTAAGACGCTAATCTCATCTCGTTTCAACGAATCGCTAGCAGACAAGTCTTGTCCAATTAAGTTAACGGGCTCAATGGTACTAGATTTTGTCAACCAGTCGACGTTAATTTGTTCACTCATTATGTATCTAAACATTACACAAATTACCTTAGAGTAATATTTGATATAGTCGCCTACGAAGATTTCGTAACGTAAAGAGTCAACAATTGCGTTGTAAACTGAGTTCAAGTCAAAGTCCCATGAGTATGTGTCAAAGTTAACAGTATCCCAAGAACTCAAGCTAACTGGGTCGTAGAGGATCTTATCAAACTCAATGGCTCCTTTTGTTTTGTAAACAACAGAATAGCTTTGGTCTACGTTTTTACGATAGATTACGTAATCCCTAATTCCTGTGTTAACTTTTACATAGTCGCCAGTAGTAATATTGGATGTGTAGATGTCTGCTTCAGATTCTAGTACCAATGCTATGGCTTGTGTAGTATCAAAGTCTTCCGACATGAAGTCAACGTAGCGCCAGTATTTTGTCACGTCAACGACTTCGTCAGCAATGCTGAAACTGCTGTTATTCAGTCTTGTGTTGCCCCAATTTGGAACAGTCTGAATATCAACATTCACCATAATATCGTTAAGCTGCTTGATAAATGTACGACGTGCTTCGAGTGTGTTTTTAAACCAACTCTGCATGTATGGTCGTATGTTATTACCTAGTCTGCTGTATCTATGTAGGTTAACTTGATCCGGAACGTTTTTAGCTTTCCAGAACCAGAATTTGTCTAACGAGTAATCGTAAGGAATATTATCCCAGAAATATCCGTCCCATGTACCAATCAGCGATCCAGGTAGTTCAAATACGTTTGTCAACTTGAACCATGCACCATCTGGATTAGTTACAGGGTCGTAGATGTCCATGCTGACAGCTTCACCTGTCATGTAAATTCTACAGATATAAAACTCGTTGTTGTACTTTACAATGTCGCTTTGCTTATAAACTGTCACACCAGAGAACGTGGTATAGTTTCCGATAGTCTTATAGAACGCATGTGCGCTGATACTATCACGGAAACGAACGTGTAGCCACTCAGGTATAACCGTTGCAGTATTAGCTTCGCTAACGAAAATCCATTGTTGGTGCTTTTCATTTCCCTTGGTCTTCTTCTTAATCTGCACAACGGTACTGGTGTTGTTTAGATAGTTGTCAACTCCTTTAAGGATAATAGAGTTATTGCCAATTGGTGCCCACCATGGGATGCCTGCTGCATTTGGATTTAGTATAAAGTTACTCAACTGTTCAGTTGTGTATACACGTGATCCAGTGCTTTCCTTAGCGATTGTGTTTTTATTCTTAACCCAGAAGTAATAGATTGTGTATGTGTTACCATTTACATAATCTTCTTCCTCTACCCAATGGTAGTTGTCAGTATTCAATGACTTGTCTACATAGGCTTGGCCAGAAGCAACTTGGTCAAAGGCAACGCCTCTCATTTCAACTAACTTAGCCCACTTACTTGGGTGTACTGGGCTCTTTGTCCATTCGTAGATTTCTGGCAGAGCATTGTTTATAGTAGCTCCCCAGTACTTAGACTTAGTAATATCGTCGCCTGTTTCATAGTCAGCAAAACTTACAGTGCTGATGTTCCACCAACGCTTGCCGACCATTTCCTCGAACCAGCTTAAACTTGTGTAGATGCTCTTGAAAGAATCTGTTGTTCTATTATAACGTGCTGGATCGACACGACTAATAACATCGATGTCGTTTTTAAAGACTTCAGGAATCAACAACTTCTTAGGATCGTACAACTCTACCTTGGCTACTGTTTTGTTAGCATCGTAGTCATAGATAACCAAATGTTCTATGTCGCTAGAATCAACAGGCATGCTTTCCTCTTTTACAAGCGTTTTTGTTGTTCCGTTGATGCTATAAACTTTGTAATTACCATAGTCGTATGTTGCTTCGGGATTATCTAAGTTCAATCCGTCGTCAATAATAGCAATAGGATATGTTTGGTCGTAACCACTAGGTGTAGCATCTAATGTTAACTGTGTTGCTCCGGTTGCATTGAAGAACGGGTTAAACTTTTTCTTCCATCCATATCCCACACTGTCTTGCGTTGCGCTGTCGGTAGCAAGCTGGAAGTCTGCGTAATTCTTGAATCGTACAGGCTTTAGCGGGAATATCTTACCAGTCTCTATAGTCTTAGAAATTCTAGTGTTGATATAGAACTTGTTGTCATCTTCAACGTCAGCAACAAGCCAGATACCATCAATCACAGTTGTTTCCGAACTAGCATTGACAACAACAACGTACTCGCCTTTCTTCAAACCGTGAGGCTTGTTTGTTTGGATACGAGCTTTGCTAACGTCAGTAGGACCCGGACATGTTTCTACAATACCGATACTTCTATCGATAGTTTGCAAGATCTGCCATGTACCTGGCGTAAAAATACTATTTCCAGAATCTGATAAATCAGGGTTAGGTGTGTAGTAGTTGTTTACGTAGATATTTGGCAACCATGGTTCGTCGATTTGTCTGAACTTGTCGTTGTTTGTTGCCCATGTTCCTGGGCTCACTGTTGTAATAGCATAATACAACTTGCCGTCAAATCTTACGCAATCATTTGTCTTGTAACTTAAAGTAGCATTGTAATGCGGTATAGTCCACAAGTCTATGTATGCGGCAAAAAGATTATCAATTTCTTCTAGTCTTTCTACGCTGTAGTTAGTATCTCCCGGTAAAACAGGACCACTAGTCTTTAGCGCAGTGTAAGAATTGTTAAATGTGTTGAATCGTAAATCTTTGTTCTGTGGCTTGTAGACCCAGCGTGGACTGTTATCCTTAACATACAAAATCTTGTCGTTATCGGCTGTTTCGTTAGGGCCGATAAACTTTACAATTTGTGCAACTCTTGGATCTCTCTTAAGGTCTTCCGACAACATTTCAAATTCGTAATAATCGATATTGTTGGTGTTGCCGAATTCGCCAAGACGAACCATGTATTCTTCGTATGGAATTGTCTTAGATTGATCCTTGTGTGTCAATGGCTCAAGGCTTGTGAATACTTTTTTTGTTCCTTTGTTGTAAGTAATAGCATTTTTGAACAATACTTCGTTACTTTCGTCAAGGAACAATTGTCGTAGTTCGTTGTTTCTGCTCAAGCCAAATTGATCTCTGCTAGCTTCGCTGACTGTAGGATCAATAACAACAGACTCGATATCAAGCAGACTTCGTCCTTGCTCTGCCATAGAGTCCATGTTAGGAATAAGAGTGTAGTTATCGCCAGCAAACACATATCCAGGAGCAAAGTATGTTCCGCTCCAATCTTGTGTTTTCTTACCGCCAAGCACAAAGCTGCGTTTTGTTGTACTTTGCTCAGGTAAGAAATAAATGTCGTCGAATACGCTAGTAGAGTCTAAATGAACAACAGTCTCAAAATATGAGAATGTCAACTTGATTCCATGAATAGCTCTGCTCTTATCCTTTGTGCTAATTGTTATAGCGTCGTTGCTTCTGTTTACTAGCAAATCTTTACTAAACAATGGTTTGTTAAATCTGTCAACACATTGTCCAGCATTTTCGTTAGTACCTTCTAAATTCTCTAAGTGGCCAGTAGCGTTGAATATAACAATTTGGTCAGCAGCAGGGTTCAAGTCAATGTAATTGCCTGGTGCAAGAGTATCGTTGCTCCAGAAAATAAATTGCTTGGCACTTAATTGCCAGTTGCGAATGTCTCCGCCTTCTGGTTGGTCAAATACAAAGCCTACTGACTCTAGGTATTTTCCATAGCCAATAATAAAATCATATAAAGCAAATCTGTCAGAATACGCTGTTCCATAGTTAACGTTGACAACATTAGAATCGTCGTACTTTGTCTTTTGCCTTACAATAACATCGCCAACATTAATTGTTGTTGTAGAACTACCTACGACAGGAACATAAATTGGGAAGTATGTGTATTCTTTATTAAAACCATAGACAACATATTGCTGTCCATCGAATACAATCCTAATGCCCGAGTAGAAGATTTCCGAGTCAGGGTAATGCTTCACTGTTCTGACCGCATAGCTTTCTTCCGGAATAAACAATGTCTGGCGTTGGCTGTTAATACTTGTACTTTGAATCTTTACGTTATCTTTGTTAGAGAATCCTTTTAGTAAAAATTCCTTGTTAACTTTTAGATTGTTGAACTTGGCAACAACTTCTGTTTCGAAATCTTTATTGTTTAAGATGCAGAATTCTGCGTACAGACTTTCGATACCGCTAGTGTAAACGGTTTCGCCATCGACAATAGATCTGTGGTAGTCGTGTTCAATTGCACCTTGCTGCCAGAACTTAGTGGTTCTATCAACATATTGACCCCATTCGTTTCTAACTTGCTGTCCAGGGACCCACAATCTATTAACGTATAACAAAGGTGCTCTTAGGTATAAAGTTTTTGCCATTGCGGCAATGCCTCGATGTGTACTTGCAAAAACTTGTTCATAAGGACCGTATGTACCTAACATCCATGTTGTTGTTTCGTCCATGACATATAAATCTAGCCAAGACATCGACGGATCATTAGGAGGCAACAAATTGCCTTGTTCATCGACAGGGAAACTTTGAACAGTTACCTTATCATTGCATCTTGCAAATTTTAAATTTACTACCGGTGTAGTACCTGGGCGTAGTATTTTGCCAGTTCGCAATGCTGTCTCGAGGGCAGCTCTCTTAGTTGGATCAGTCCAACTGTAGTTGTCATCCCACCAAGTTGGCTTGACACTGAACCCTAACATTTCCCATGGATGGGTGTGTGGTCTGTCAGTATCGAAGAAATACTTGTAAATTAGTCTCCAAGAACCAACAATGGTTGTTTCTGGATTATCGCCAGAACCAAGTTGGTAGATTAACTTAAATCCATTAGTAATGTCGTAGTCAGTATTCTTTGTGTTGTAAATGTTGTTTTCGATTAGCCATGTGTGCGCTTCATCGAAGAACGATGTCAATGCACTTCTAAAAGATTTTTCTAGTGTACGGTTAGCACCAGGAATGCATTCTAGTATTTCTCTAAAGTTAGAAGTTCTAACATCATATGAAATATTTGCCCATACTGCTAGCTCGTATTCATATAACAATCTTTCTACAAAATTGTTAGGATAGTTGTTTTCATCTACACCTTCTTCTAGGAAATAACGAGATCCGTCATGACGTATTAAGAAATATGCTTCGTCGGGTGCGTATGTTTCGTCCTTGTAAATCTCAGGCATGTAAACTGGAGACAAGCCAATTTTGGACAAACTAGCAGGAACTTGAGATTTAAATCTGTAATACCACTGCTTGATATCAACAGTCTTTCCTGCCAAGGAGTCGTTAAATTGAATGTCGGTGTATTCGTCGCCTGTTGCTACTAGTGTATAATCGACACCTTGTTTTAAAAACTTATTGTCGACTGTTAACTGTAGTAGAAGCTCTTTACCAGCACGGTGACTAATTGGCTCGAACTCTCCAGTTAATGCGAATAGCAACGAATCTTCAGAAATTTCAAATGTTGTTTCTCTGTAATTGTCTAGCTTCTCGCCCCAACCGATCATATTGCTATGACCCCAGAATGTGTTATCAGTTGGAGTTGCAATAAAAATGTTGTTTAGCGCCTGTGACAATAAATCATAGGAACTCATGTCAAGGTAGTTTGTGTTGTTGACTACCATTTCTAATTCTGTTTTTAGTTTTCCTAAGAAATTGTCATAGTGCTTACCTTGTCTAATTAGCAAGTCGCCAAAGTCATAAGGCATGCTTGTGGCAAGAACTGCAAATTTTGATATCGGACTGCCATGCTTGACAAATGTGCCGCCGCCCATTAGAGACGATTGTAATAAGGCTTCGAAGTCAATGTATTCGCGCGAATTTGTTGCGTTAGACTTTAAGTTTGTAGCATGTTGATACAAGCTGTAGTAGTTTATCGACGACAATGCTGCGTTTAATGGGTTCACTGTTAAACTCATTGGGGCAGTTTTTTGTATTGGATCAGCTACAACACTATCAACTGTAATTTTGTCGCCGTTGCTAACTTTGCCTGTCAACGAAGGAGTAGCTCTAACTGATAGCAAGTTGCTGATAGCACCGTTTGAAAGAATGTAATCTTCTACGATGTACTCGTAACCGTTGTAGATAGGGTTAGTCTTATCTTTAAGGTGTAAGTTTTGCAAGAATCTCCACTTAGACTCTTGCTTAACAATTGCAGTCTTATACAAGGTGCGATTGGTGCCACCTATTAAAGAATAGCTAAATTGTAAGTTGGTATCATTTAATGCTATCTCGTTATCGATATATGTTGCGCCACCGTCTAAAGAGATACTGTCATTTAAATCTAATTCTATTACGCCGTCGGTGATACCATTGTTGTAGCAATATGGTTCCTCTAGCATGATAGGCGTAGTTATGTTGTTGATTATCTCTGTTCTGTAAAATGTAAACGGATGTGGTAAGTCGTGGCAAATAAATTTAACCTTCTTACCAGACACAAGTGGTAGCAAAGGTTCGATAGTATTGAAACCTTTTCTGCTAGAGAATTTAATTAATCCGTAGCCTTCCACGTCTGTGAAAAATTGTATTCTTTGGTCATAGAATACATGTATCACTTCCATTGACTTTGCAACGGGTTGTATTGGAGCAGACCAAATTTCTTCTTCGCTAGCTTGATATAGCAGGTCTTGTACCTGCTTTGTTATATCTAAGCCACGGCGTGGTTGATAAAAACTAAAAATACTGGAGTCTATTTTATAGCCGTAGGGTCCTGTTACACTAAGCGCATCGCCAGTTGTTGGGTCAGTGTAAGACCAAGACTTATCAACATCTGTGTAAAATTTTAATTGGTTAGGGCTTACAGCACTAGGGTTATTTTCGTCGATTAAGTCGAAGTCAATGCTGCTTACTTCAATGTATTTGTCTAATACAGAGTCGTATACTTGGCCTTCCTTAAAGCCCAATATCACTGCGCCAGCGAAGTTAGTTTCATTCAAGGCTTCTAGCGATGTGCCATCACTTGTATAGAACTCAAACAACGGAGTTTGGTTTGCTTCAGTTTTATTTTGAGCAAATATCCAACGATTGTTTTTAAAAATAAGTTTTTGATAGAACAAGTCGCCTTCTGCAACAATTAAAGCACCGTCGTTGTTTACTGTACTTGTGACAAGTGTAAAAGTTGCACTAGTTCCTAACCCTTGTACAGAATAGATACCGGCGTTTTCTTCAAAAACTACTTTATCGCCATTTACAAGTGTATAGCCGTTGCTGTCGGTGATGGAAACTAAACCTTGGTACTTTTCTTTGTTGTATGGAAGTAAAGATTTAACTTCTGCCTTTGTGTTATTGGGCCAGTTGTGTAACCTCAAGCCTCGGTTAAACGTTATGATAGGACGCTTTGCTTTGTTCTCAGCAGTTGCTAATTCACTAACAGGTATATCCAAGAATTTTGCCACTGCTCTGATTGTAGTAATATGGTACCAGTGGTCAATAGACTGCCAATGATTGGCATTGGCGCTAAACTTTTCTTGTGTAACGTACTCGGGATTGCTTGTTTGAATAGAGCTGCCGTCCCAACGCTCGCTGTCCCAATTAACGGCAGGAGGATCAATGTAAGGATTAGTCTTGTCCCATGGACGCTTCTTTAAGTAACTACCTGGAATTCTTTTTTCTACTGCATCAGTTCTAACTAAGGATATGTAATCACCTACGCCGGATACATAGAATGTAACAGGACTGTCTGGATCTTCTGAAAGATAAGAACTTTCTGCAATTGTACCAGTAAAGTAAACTACCATACCAGTTTGAAGTTCTAAGCTCTTACCAGATAAGTCGTCGACAATCGTTACAAAGGGCTTTGCTATAAGATCTGTGAGGATAGAAAACTTAGGAGTGCCGTCCTCTTTAGGCTCTAAGTGAATTCGACATGCTGGCAAGTCGCCTTGAATCCAGTAGAATAGATTATAGTCTGTAATTTTATAAGGGTTTACAGGCAAGTCTAGTACGTTAACGTTTTTATCGAGCACCGTGCCGTCTACTAAAGGTGTGTTTTTAATTTTGAAGTAGTTATCAATGTCAAGATAACTTACTTTACCCAAATAAGAATCGTTGCTGTCTTTCATAACCAACATGTTGTTGGCTTGACTTTCGCGACGAACTTCGTCAGTTTCGCTAACGAAGAATTCGTCTGTCTTGTTGCTTGCAGATCTGATACCGTAAGTCTCTTTGAAAGGAAGCATTTGTCCTTTGCTGGTCATAACATCCAGCGTGGCGTCTAACATTTTTTTGTTAGGCTCTGTAGCAAAAACATTAGGTAATAAATCTACGTTCTTTACCTGTGTTACAATTTGCTCTGCTGGTTTTTTAGTTTGTCTGCTCATCGTCCGATCCTAATGTTGCTATCTGTGATTTCATTAATAACGATAATGTCGTTTACTGTTGCTACACTTGTAACAACTTCGTTTCTATCTGGCTGAATCTGGAATAGTGTACCAAATTTGCTTGCCTGACTAATTGGAACAATAACCACGCTGTTCAAGTCTTTGTTTAACACAGTATGGATATATGCGGCCAATTCTGTAAAGTAGAATGTTTCTCCAAAGCCAAAGTTACCCGGAGTAAAGTATGTGTCTATTGCACCAATAACTTTTGCTTTGATTTCGCTGTCTGTTAGTTTGCTCTTTGGATTCTTAACGACTTTGAATTGCGCTTGGAATTCAGGCTCGCTTAGTGTTCCGAACAATGGTTTAAACTTGACAGGGTGGAATATAACCTCGTCTGTCATCATCTTGTAGCTTAACAGATTAGAGAAACTGTTTCTTAACTCTTCAGATGTTTGTGGCAACGGTGCTGGAATTAGTCGGTTGTTCTTTTTCTTCCATGCTACATAATCTTCGTTATAGCTCTTAGTTAACACGTAGACATCAATGACGTTTGTTAAACTAGGATTTAAAGTTTGGTCAATGTCAACGTAATGGTGCCACTTGAAAGCAAGACCCATTCTTCCTGGTACCTTCATAATAATGTCTTTGTCTGTGGTAAGTGGTTCAGGAACAACGTAGCTAAAATCGCCCTCGTTGTATTCAACTAATGCAAGTTGCTGTCCATCAATAACATTCAAGAAATGTTCTGGGTCGTCTGGCAAGAAGTCATTATCAATATCAAGCGGGGTTACTTTTACTTTGCTGTTATCTGTGTAACCATCGTCATAGACATAGTATCCGCTAATTTTGTAACTTTCGTATTCTTCTAACTTGCCAGCAGAACTTAATGTTAGCAAGGAAATGCTGTCTTTACTAATTGACTTTACGTTAGGGTTAAACGTTGGGGCAAAGTTGATATTGTAGAATCGCATCAATTCTTCACTACCAAAAATGTAGTCTAGCTGACGAACTGTTACAGTCCAGCCTGATGTTTCTCTTTTACAATTTATCAACCATGCAGATTCATCGTCTCTGTTGTCGTAAGGAGATTCTAAAAATACTTCTGCGTTGATCACATTCCATTTAGGTGTAACGCTGTCAAACTTCAAAGCAAAAGATTCTTTGTTATTAATCTTATCAACTATCAATGCTCGTGTAAAGTCGTCAAACACTCGAGTGAACGGAGGAATAATAGTTTGTATTCTGTCTGTTGTAGTTACAGATTTGCTAATTTCAACTGGTCCATGTCCATTAGACAACAAGCCAGTGTAATTGTAATTGTCATCTTCTATGCCCAAGCCGTCTCCTTTGATGTCAGAGATCGTTACCCACTTATAAGAACCGTCTTCTTTTTGGAACTTAATAACAGAGCCTGGACGAACAGAACGTAATATGCCGCCAGTAGTGTATCCTAGCTTTTGAGGTACTTTACTGTTGTTTGATTCGCTAATAAAACCGTTGCTAGAATTTAAATCGTTGTAAGCAACTCTCCAGCGATAGTCTGTTACTTTGAATACCTGAGAGCCGGCTGCATGGTTTTGTTGCACTGTGCCAAACACTCCTCGTTCTACTCCAACAAAGTTATTGTTTTCAATTGACTTGTATGTTAATAACTCGTCGCCAATTTGCAACAGACCGCCGCCGGTATCAAAGTTATCATAAGCGTTTGATGTGTTGATGCTACTAACTGCCAAGGAATTAACAAATTGGTTGGCATTTAGCGTAGAACTTAGAGTTGTATAGTAAATTGTCTTGCCTGAGTTAACTGTAGGGAACAAACCGTATTCGCCGTTGCCTGGATCAGATGTTCCGCCGGTAACGTTGTTTAGGTTTAATCTACCGTAATAGAAGTTTAGCAGACCTAAGTCGCTTAACTGCTTTTCAATATATTCATCTATCAAATCAACTGTTCGACGAGAGCTGCTATCAGGGACAAATATGTTTTTAACGCTTTCGCTTCGGTATATGAAACCATCGTCTGCGAATTCCACTAACGGACGACTTTTACCAGTAGGATCTTTCAAGTCAACATAACGTGTATGCCCGCTGAATGTTCTGTTTTCTGCTTTGAGCACTAGCACATCGTTATTAAGTGTAGGTAAGAATCCGTTGTAGTCATCAGCAGTTACCATACGGTTCTTGCTGTAGAATGCTTCAGGAGCATTTTGTTTGATCTCGTCAATACTTTCTGCTGGCAAACCAGTTACCATGTTGTCTTGCAAATCAAGAGTCATTGACAATGTATGTACTTGGTTGTCGGCGTTGGTGTATTGTATGTCAAAAGTTACACTGCTAATATCGCCTGATTTAACACGAACGAATCTGTTTTCTGCAATACGGTACCAAACTCTAATATTGCCGGTTGGAGGGTTACTAAATGTTCCGTCACCAAACTTGATACTTGTGATGTCGTTGTCGCTGTAAATTACTTCGTAGATGTCTTTGTTTGCAGAACCGTATTCGTTGATAACGATGTTACTAAAATCTAAGTTGCTTACTCGACTCCAAGTTTTCAAAACTGCGCCTGTATCGTCAACTGTTTGTACAAAGAAATCTTCTTCGCTGATGTTGCCTGTTTCTGTTAGATCAATAACTGCGTTTGAAACAGGATTTAAAATTGTCTCAACTGTACTAGACATGTAGCCTTGTTTAGCTAGGAAGAAAAAGCCTGTTTTTGTACTACCAACGCCACGGCCGTCATTTCTGTACATAACAGTAAAGCCGTTTTCGTAGCGAGGCTCAAGCTGTGTTATTACTCCTGAGTTGTCAATGTCAACCGGCAACAAGTCAAAGTTTAAATTTATACCGTCTGCTGTAGCTGGTACGGGATAGTTTGTAAATGTTGCAGGGTTGTTGAATCTGTAAACTTCAAAAATGTTAGAGTTAGTTTCGCTTACTGCACGTTTAATAGGAGTGCCAAATTTGTTTAAATCTGTTAACGCTGCGTTCATTACACGCAAGAAACGTTCGTACTCTAGTTCACTAGGATCTGCACCCCATTGAATTACTTTGTTTGATAAGTTAACACCTGTGCTATCTAAAATTTGTTCTGTTGTTACCACGCTGGTAACTTTTAAGAATCCCTGAGCAGGACGCACACGTTTTGGTTTGTAAGAAAGCATACGTGCAATACGCAACACGCTTTCACGTTTTTCAGCAGTATCAAGAATGTTTTCTCTTGCGTTCAAATCCATACGGAACGCTAAGTTTTGACCAACATAAGCAACCAAGTCTAGCAAAGCAATAAATTCGCTGTTTTGGATGTAGTCGTTAAACTCTTCTGGATAGTTCGTTTGCATGTAATTAACCATGCTTTGACGTAGCGTGTCAAAGTCATAGCTAATGAAGTTTGCATTTTTGAAACTAGTGTAAACGATGCTCCAGTCTTCTGCACCGTATAAGTTTTCTTGTCGTATAGCTTTTGGCATTGGTTATCCTTGTGCTTGATCTACTGCTGTGTCTCTATTGAAAACCGCTACAAGTTCTGTTACAGTAGCAGTCGGCACATAATTTAATAAGATTTTCACAATAATGGTATGTTCGCTTTCGGTTACATCAAAGTCTCGCAATTCGAGTCTAGGATCTTTGGTAACTATTCTTAAGCAATCTTCGCGTATCAGTTCAACTGTTTCGTCTGTCAAAGGGTCAAATAGCAGGTCCCAAACAATGCTACCGAAAGTAGGACTCATAAGGCGCTCGCCTTTACGAGTGTAAAATTCGTTTAAGATGTCGCGTTTAGCTAGTTCAATGTCATATAACTTGAAGTTGCCCCACTCGCGACCAACAGTGCTGAAACCTTTAAATTTACGCATAATCATATTTATTTCAAAATAATATAAGTAGTTAACGAAGGAGCAACGATGAACAAAAATGATTGGAAAAGCAGTACAACACCTAGCCAAATTATGATAGTTTGTGAAAACAATAACAAGGCAATGGTTGCAGATGTTATTAGTTTGAATGAGCGTATCCTTGTTGCTGCCATTCAAGGGGTTAAAATTAACTTGACCAGCAGGCACGAAAACGGAGTGTACGTAGGTAAAATGGGCGGGCTTGATTTGGTTTACAAGTCATAAAAACAGTCAGCTCACATTAAATAATATTGTCAGCGCCAGCTAACCTAGCATAGGAGAAAGACATGGACCTCGAATCTATCGAACATCACATTCGCACCCTAGACAACCAACACACAACCATATCCAGGCAAATCGAACAAATCTTAAAACAAAAAAGTTGGAATGAGTTCGAAGTGGAAACACTTAAGAAGCAAAAGCTAAAGCTCAAAGACCAGCTATCAGAAATGTATCGAAAACGGTACGACCTTATGCAAAATCACGAATACGAATGATCCAAGCGCCTTCGGGCGCTTTTTCATTTATTGACACAAATTGGGTCCTTTGCTATACTATACAAATAGTAAATTTACAGGCCCAAAAATGAACCAACCTTGGAACATCATCAAACTGCTCGAAGACGACAATTCTCGCTTGGGCAAAGAGCAAATCATAGATGTAAACAAAAGTAATACAGATTTCTTTGCTGGTGCAAGACTTGCACTTGACAGCATGATTACTTTTGGTCTCAAACAAATCCCCGAAAAAACCGGCGAAGACGGTCCTGGTCTGGATTGGGCTTCGTTTAACAATGCTGTACAACTTTTTATTAACCGGGCTTGCACCGGTAACGCCGCTCGTGATGTTGTAGTCCAACTAATGGATCAAGCTACGAAAGAGCAGTGGAACGGTTGGTATCGTCGGGTCCTAATCAAGGACTTGCGTTGCGGTGTCAGCGAAAAAACTATTAACAAGGTCGTGAAAGACGCTATCCCTGTTTTTACTTGCCAGCTAGCTCACGACAGCGCCAATCACGAAACAAAGGTTTCTGGCAAAAAGCTAATCGAAGTCAAGCTCGACGGCGTCCGTGTTATTACCATTGTCTATCCTGACGGGCGTGTGGATCAGTTTAGCCGCAACGGCAAAGAACTTGTAAACTTCCCGCACCTCAAAGAACAACTTGCCCGGGTTGCTGCCGGCTTTACTGAGCCTATGGTGCTCGACGGCGAAGTTATGAGCACTAGTTTCCAGGACTTGATGAAGCAAGTGCATCGCAAAGATAACGTCAATGCCAAGGACGCATTGCTGTATCTTTTTGACGCTGTGCCGCTGGTTAACTTTGAAAAAGGCAAGTGCAACACTCCCCAGTCTGCTCGTAGCGAATGGCTCAAGGATTGGTACAATGGCAATATCGAAGCACTGCCTAACTTCCGCACTTTGGCGCAAGAACTTGTTGACTTGGACACCGATGCTGGACAGAAACGCTTCCGTGCTATTAACCAGCAAGCTATTGACGGTGGCTACGAAGGTATTATGATTAAGGATATTGACGCTCCTTACGAGTGCAAGCGCAGTGTGGCATGGCTCAAGCTCAAGCCGTTCATCGAAGTCTCCCTGGAGGTTATTGATGTTGAAGAAGGTACTGGCAAAAACGTGGGACGATTGGGTGCCCTTGTATGCTCAGGAGTCGATGACGGGCGCAAGATCACTGTCAACGTTGGTAGTGGTTTTAGCGATGATAACCGAATTGAGTTTTGGCGTTTTCGTAGTGAGTGCGTTGGTCAAATTGTCGAGGTAAGGGCAGACGCTATCACACAAAACCAAGACGGTACTTACAGTCTGCGTTTCCCCCGCTTCCTTCGCTTCCGTGGTTTTGTTCCTGGAGAAAAACTGTGAGACTGATGCTAGGCACTGTAGAGCGCCCAAGTCTGCTTGTTGACATTGAGCAGGAATATACACCTACTCATTTTGAGTTTTGGGTAGTCAACGGTGCTTGGAAGGGAACATACAACAACGGACATGTCACTGTTTGGCACCCCGATACTCCATGGACTGACCTAGACAAGACTGAAATTTTGTGTGATAATCAAGACAGGTTGCGTGGTCACTATCAGGATGTGTTTTGGAACTTCCATGACCCCGACTATGTTGCACCCAAGCCTAAGAAGGTTGAACTGCCGCCAGAGTGGGATAACGATATTCCTTTTTAAGGATCTAAATGAGCTGTAATCACCAAAGAACAACATATCGCCTTGTTCCCAGGCTTGTAGATCACCTGTGGTATCCTATTTTGGTTAAGGCAGGTGGCGGCCACGTCATTCGTGAACTGCAAGGCAAGAGTGTTAACGAATGGAATGACATGGTAAGACAACAGTGGGAACAAGATACAAAGAATCACCCAAGAGGATGGTATGTATGAACCTACGCAAGTTTGAGATCCTGTCCGTAGAGTTGTCACCGGGCGGCGCTGGCCCTAAACGAGCATACAAGATCAAATACCGTGCTATCAGACACAAAGAGTGGGTAGAGGACCTACTATGGGTTATTGCCCGCAACGAGCAAGAAGCCCGTGAACAAGCAATGAGCCGTTTCGGAGGTAAAGAATGAACGAACGAATTAAACAGTTAGCTGAACAAGCCGGCGGCGAGTTTTGGCAACGATTAGAAAATGATGCGGTTAAACAGGACGCATACATTACATTCGACCCGCCCGAGGCCTTAGAAAAGTTTGCAATGTTGGTAATCCAAGATTACGAAAACGATGTGCGAGAAAGTAGGCGCGAAATCAAAAGCGAGTTGGGTTACAGCCGAATCGGAAGGAACAATGTATGAACGAACATTTTAAAAATCAAATTGAGCAAGGTGCTACAGAAATGTTTTTCTATGGCCTCGAACATCCTGAACCATATACACTACGCATTATGCGGCATAGAGGTACTTTAGACAGTTTCCCTTCTAACTTAGAATATATTAGACACCTTACCGACGGAGTGCCTTTGTTTAAGGAAGTAGAATGATTACTGATATTATCGATAGAGAAATTAAAATCGACGACTATGTTGTTTTCCATAACAACATTTACAAGGTCCTTGAGTTTGGCTTTGGTAAACCAAGTGCTAATGGCGGCGGCTACGTAAAAATGATGCTAGCAAAACCTAGTCCTTCTACGAGACCGGTTAGAAAATACAGTAAGGACTTGTGTATTTTGCACAAGGAAGATATTTTGATTTGGCTCCTGAAAGGAAACTAAATGGGAAACTTAGCAGACTATTTTGCAAAGAATAGATATCAAGCTACATACGATATTGGCGACAGAGTATTTGGTAAATGGAATAAGATTCCATTTATTGGAAGTGTGGGCAATGACAGTTTGGTCAGCGAACAGGAAGGTCCGAGAATTAGCATACACTTAGACTTGCCAGTCAAAGTAAAAGATAAAATTTACACTGTTATCTTTGTCAAGCACAAGGATATCAAAAGGCTAAAGACATACGAGTAAGTCATTGACTGCTCGTATTTTTATTTGTATAATGTCTTTATGATTAACTGGTTAAGACGTAGGCTGAGAGTTTTCTTGCAGATAGAATCCATAGATTCGGTGCCCAGAATTAGAAGCAAGGCTATTAAGGGTGGAAATACTTTAAGTATCAGAGATTCTGTCGGTTTAGACGACCACGAACACAACCCTATTAGGTTCAGCGTTTATAGTGCCAGCGGTGGCAAAATTGTAGAAGCAAAATTGTATGATGAAAAAAACGATAGATGGATTTCGAGCTTACACGTCATTGACAGCAGTGAGAATTTTGGAGAAGCTGTTGGCAAGATTGTATTCATGGAAATGCTTAAGAAAGGCTAACAGAATGACTGAAAAGGAAATAGGTCAGATTCTAGCAGCACAATTGCTTGCCACTGTTAGGAACAGAGAGCTTGCTTATGTTAGTTCAGTTGGCATACAATATAGTCATTTAACCGACGATGGCAAACGAGTCATGGGCGAACTTGTTGAGCTAATGTTTGGCAAAGCAGTAGAGTGCGAACAGCGACGAATCAAAGATGCTGCCGAACAAATGATGATGGACGCTTTGAAAAAATGAAAACTAAAACATATCGTCCGGGTGACCAAGACTGGATGTTTAGTGCAGACGGCTTTACATTAACACCAAGGGCAACAATAGAAATTGGCGTTGGGTGCCCTTCGTCTTGGCGTAGTATAATTGCAGAAGCATATAATAATGGGTGGCTCAAACCCATAGCACATGTTCCTGTGCATGAGCATTTTATGGAAGAATTAAACAAATGACAAATCCTTTTCGCGATCAAGAAAAATTTATGCGGGCCTGTGACCAAAGTGTTGAAGGCTTCAACGAAGACCAGTTTAACTTGTATGTTAAACTAATTGGTGAGGAAACTGGCGAGCTTGCCGATGCTATTAATGCAGAAGACCGAGTTGAAACACTAGATGCACTAATCGACATCTTAGTTGTTACTATTGGTGCAATTCATTCCATGGGTGCAGACGGAGAAGGCGCATGGAAAGAAGTCATGCAAACTAACTTTGCTAAAATCGATAAAGAAACAGGCAAAGTTCGTAAGCGCGAAGATGGCAAAGTACTGAAACCACTAGGCTGGGTGCCTCCAGAACTTGCACCGTTTGTTAGTCGATGACTAAACCATTCAATGTGTTAGGCATGACGCCTGAGGAAGCTCAGGCTTTCATACGAAGGGTTATGGGACCGCCCAAGCGCCAGCTTGAAGGCGAGGAGTATAAGAATATGATGCTTATACTCAGTCTCAAAGAACCTGTTCGCTCGTCGAACAATCAACGCTTCTGGACCGACGAATACGAACACAATGGCCGCAAGTATGATGTTACTTACGGCATTGAAGACGAACCCATCCTAGAAGAAATAGGCGATTAATAAGGCCAAGGACCTGCTTGCTTTTTATAAGGCTCAGAAAATTCTTCTGTCGCTAAGTTTTTATCAGCAAGCATGTTCATTGCGCCAGATTGTCCCGGTAACGACTCGCCTGTATTGTCTAAGTACGCTGTAGCAAGTGCAGCAACCTGTTGACCTGTTGCAGCTTCACCTGTTTGCTTGTTTAGCTTGCCCTTCTGAACTAGCTCGGCAGCATCGGCTATACCTTTGGCAATAACTGCGTCTATGTTAACATTCGGACCGTAGTCATTCTTGGCTATCATTGCAGCTTCTTGAATACGTCGAGGTCTGTCTCGCTCGTCCGCAGCAATAAAGCTGGCAACTCTGTCCCAATCCCCAGACTTATACAACGGCGTCATGTCTATTTTCTCGCCGGCAATATAAGTGTAAGTTATATCACCTAGTTGGTTCTGCATGCTAACTAGACCGTCAAATGCGTTTTGTGGTATGTTCTTAACTCCAGATGTTGTTAATACGTTTTTAACTGCACCTTCATTATCTCGTATATCATTGTTGAACATTTCATTTGCAGTTGCAGGGCTAATACCTTTGGCTAGCATTTCTTGAACTTGTTCTTTGCTCAAGTTGCTTGCTGGAACTGTATTTGAAGGCGGACGATTTGGTACAAAGTTTTCATAGGCTTTGTCTGTTGACGCTACAGTGCTAGTAAATTTATTAAACGTGTTTGCATTTAGCGTTACAGGATTTTGTCCTTCTGGCAATTTTAAATCAAATGCTTTGGTTATGCTATCTTTAACTGATGTAATTCCTTTTGAAACTGCATCGGTTATTTTTGTTAAGCCACCAGATATCAAACTTTGCAAGTTAGCTGGTTTTGTTAAAGGACTGCCAAAGCCTCCGCTTTGTCCTTGACCGTCTTTGACGTTAACAGGACTAAATCCGTTGTTTTCTTTAATCTTGTCCATGGCGGCAGGAGTAGTAGATACTTCTTCGATAGGCACAATTGTAGGTGTTTTCTCCGGAGGAACTTCTGCTTTGATGATAGGAGCGCCTGATTCTTCTTTTTCGGGTGCTCTGGCTGTCTGTGTTGGTGCAGGGTCTTCTTGCATTTGTTGATTACCAACCCCAACTGGATTGATTATGCCGCTATGTCCTGCCCAAGGCTCATGTTCAGGAACAGTGCTACAAATACTTTCAGTGACACCTTGGTTAACTGTTAAAGAGTTAATTTCGATAGGGCTGTGAACATCCGCCGTTGGGCCGTTCATATGAATAGCACCAGCAGTTTCGTAATGTGCAACGCCACTATTAATGTTACTTGTTTCTATGCTTGTCAACTTGGTGTTTGTTGTTGCAAAAGTTGATATTTCGTTTCCAGATTCTAAACTAATAGATCCAGCATTAGTTTTGACGTTAACTCCAAGTCCTGCTTCAATGTTTACATTGTTGTCTGCATACAAGTTTATATTTTGTTGGCTTCTAATGTTAATGTCTTGGCTTCCGTAGATGTGAATATTACCGTCTGCACTTAGCTCGACCCAGCTTTCGCCAGTTTTGCTAATCATATAAATGTGACCTGCAACATCATCTAACAGAATTTGTGTGCCATTAGTAGTACGCAAGCGGATAAGTCTGTTGTTACCATCCTTGTCGCCATCATCTAATACAAACTGATGCTGGCCTGGAGTTAATAACCCCATTACACGGCTTGGACTTTCTCTAGTTGCGCTACTTGTTGTTGTGCCTCGTAAAGGATCTGCCTCTAAGCCTTGCATCTTCAATGCATTACTCATTGGCTTGTGTTCAACATATTTTTCTAAGTCAGGGTCTAAGTCTTTTCTGTTCTTAGGAGCAGCTGGTAAGCCTTCGCCCGAGTGTGTATTTTTTGCAGGTATGCCTGGTACTGATACTTGTGTTCCTCTTTGATACAAACAAGCAAACCAATAACCTTTGTCAATTCTACCGCCGTCTGCAAATGCAACTAAAACCATTGCATCGATGTCAGGAGGCACTGCCCAGAAGCCGTAGCTTTTTATAGTATCTTCATATTCTGCAACGTTGTTTCCCTGCTCAAAGATACTAGTGGAGCCTGCAAAAGGACTGGCATAAGCTACGCTAATCCAGCTAGTTTCATTTTCAGGATCACCGCCAAAAGCAGGCACATACACAGATAGCCTTCCCATTTTTTGTGGGTCATCATTCTTTTTTACGATAGCTGTGTATACGCCTTGGCTTTTAGGAATATTGCTTCCACCGTCTTGATAACTTGACGGTACTTTTTTCTGTCCATTTGGATTTGCTACTTTTGACATTAACCTTTACCTCCTGCAGATTTTCTTCTTATGTATTCAAGCTGGCTACCTTTCCAGTCTGATGGTAATAACAATCTATCTGCTGGTTTGTTTACACCTGAAGATACGCCCGAGCCAAAGTTATAGTAATCGGCTCCTGCTTTTAGACCTTCTTCGAAATTATTAAACTTGGCATATCTTCCTGTCTTTGGATCTCCACCCACTGCCATTGGATTGTTTAGACCCGCTGGGCCCGGGGCAGTTGTATTTCCAATCTTCCAATCGTTTAAGCCGCCTACACCGCTGCGCTGTAAGGCCAAGGCCTTCATGGTGTCTGCATTGTAAGGTTGAACACCAGATACGCCTGCTTGTGCGTATGCTTGTTTATTAGCCTTCTCAATATGGTCAAAATAATCGCCTAGTTCATTTTCGTATTGTGTCTTTGCTTGTGCATACGCATCTTTTTTAGACACGCCACTCTTAACTAAATTATCTGCAACTGTAACAGGATTATTAACAGTTGGCGGCGGATTATCTTTTAAGTAATCGTTTCTTAACTTGTACGCTTCTGCTAAGCCTGGGCGAGAAGATATGTTACTACTCAACTCTACGCCAGCTGCACCACTACCATTGCCTTGTAGGTTATCTTTTTCTGCTTCACCTGTACGCTTTTGTTCTTCTTTCTTTGCTTGGTCTCTGACGTCTTCTGCAACGTTAGGCTCTTCCATCACGTAACGCATAAATTCATCAAAGGTAATTTCATCGCCTACGCCACTTGGTAAGAAGTGAGACGGTATTGTAATATCTCGTTTTGATTTAAGTTTTTGTGTCCAACGGCCTTCTCTAAATTCATTGCTGATTTCATATACCATGTAAATGCCATGAATCTGATCTTTAACGTTAAACTGCAACATGTCATTGGATTCTTGAGTATACTGGCCTTCAGGAATCTTTGTCATAAAATAAAATAACGGAGCACCTTTGTACCAAGGAGCAACACCATAGTCGCCCCAAACAGGCTCGCGTTCATTCCAACGAGGATCAATCTTACTCATTCTGTCGTTAAGTAGGGCACGTAACTCGTCGCCATTCTTCAAAGGAAACTCGATGCGGTCCATGTTTTTTGCGCCTTGTCCAAGAACGTTTGGAGGACCAAGCCAGAACGGATCTGCAAATATTTCCATTTCTAGTTCAACCAAGTCTCTGGGGCTTACTAAAACAGCAAAGATCTTTTCCATTAGCTTTTCGTTTTCTGCTTTGACAATGTCAATGTTCTCAGCAATAACGTCTGGCTCCATACGTGGATTTAAGTTTGGATAATCAACAGACATGTATGTCTCAAGCATTTTAGCAAATTCTGCTTGGTCTATAGACTCTGAATACTCTAACGATGTTAACAGTTCTTGTCTGTTTTTAACCGAGTTAATACTTCCGGATTCTCTTAGCTTGGTACTAAATTCTTCTTCGCGCTTGACGAGCTCTTTGTTAAATTCTTCTACGTATTTTTGTAGTTTATTGTATTCTTCGCGTATCTTAAGGTCTCTGGCCATACGATAGTTGAAGTTTTCGATGTCGCCGTTAGAGTACTTTTGTATCAATGCTTTTATTTGTTCGTTAGTCTTTGTAGCTTGCTGTCGTATTTTTTCCATTTCAATACGCATAGTCCCCAAATCATCTTTGTGAACATATGGGCTTACTCTACGATTATAGTTTTGCAAGTTCATTCTACCAGGACCGGTTTGTCCCCTGTCTGCCCACATAACTGGGAAGCTAGGCAAACTGTAGCTCTGGTTGAAGTTAATGTCTACTTTAAGGATTTCTGTGTTAAGGCCTGTATAATTGTGATAGTAAAGTTTTTGCAATAAGCCTTCTTGAATATAATATTTCAATTTTGCAATTGCTTTGTCTTTGTTCTTTAGTTTGTTGATAAGTGTAATCTCATCAGGGTACTGATACATGTTAGGCTGGTCAGCAAGGAACACAAAGAAAACGTGCTTGACTGCATGTCGTTGTCTAATATAGTCAAACGACTTGTAGACTGCAAATGTTTCTATTCTAAAGAATTGATAAACTTTTCCTAGCTCTGCTTCTAAGCCAGCGGCATTACTTGCGCTACTACCAGTTGCATCAGCGGCCTGCGGCTTTGTTCTTCCTAGTAGCAAGTCAGCAGCTTGTTCGGTGCTTTGCAGTATCCTGTTAATTTGTTGTGTTAATGTAATACCAGGTCGAGCGGTAATGTTCCATGTGTTCGTTGTCCATGGCAAGTAATTAGTCCAAGATGCTTGGACTGCACCGTCTGCTGGACCTTTGCTAGTAAACTTAAATTTTGCAACTTCGTCCTGAACAATAAAATGATACTCGTCATGGAACGGATCTGCTTTAGCAGGATTGTCTCCGCCGGGTGCCGCGCCACTGCCTGCTTTTTGTCGTGCCGCTGCATACTTGTATTCTTTTGTTTCCAAGTCTTTTTGTAATTTCTGCAGATACTCGCCAACTGTACCGGCTTCAATCTTGCTTGTTTCTTTAATCGGTTGTACTAAGTCTGTTTGTGCATGGTGACCAGTGTGAACGAATTTAATGTTGTACTCTGTACCTTTTTCACTTACGCTGCTCTTAATTTCGGATGCAACAAACATGATAGGCCATACGTATTTGTATGGACTATTTTCTTTTGGTAAGTTTTCTCCCAGTATCTCAACTTCTAACAAGAATCTAGCATCCAGGTGGTTAAACATTCCCAACTTAAATGCTGATGCTTTTATGTAATCAAACATTGCCATGCCCATTGGTTCATATATCTTAAGTTCTCCATAAGTATGAACCGTGGTCATTGTTCTTGCGTTGGGGGCGCAAGCAGTGTCCCAGTTAAAGTCGCTGAGAATAAATCTTCCAGTTGTTGCAGTTTCTGCTAGTACAATGCCCAAGCGAGGATCTAGTTCGTTTACTGAATCTGGGTGTACAATAGTTAATCGTGAATAATAGGTATGTGCCATTTTTTATCCCCCGTCGTGGATCGAGTGCAATGGGCTTATCGATGACGGGACTCTAGTTGGTCTCTTTGTTGGTGCCGGTTGCGGCCTTGTAGCATCTTGTGGTGCTGGTTTTGCAGGCGGTTTTGTTGGCGCCGTAGGTGCAGGGGGTTTGGCGCCGCCTAAATTAGGTCTTCTGTTTTTGTCTGGCGTAGGAGTAGTATTAAACAACGTGCCGCCGTCTTTTGAAAAAGATGACACGCTGGCATTGCCTTGTGGACCTTCGGGATCTATAGGAGATCCGTTTCGCAATACTTCGTAATGCAAATGTGCGCCTGTCGAGCCTCCTGAGTTTCCTGTGTAGCCAATCGTTTCGCCTGGATTAATAATCGTTCCTGGTTTTAAGTTTGGATTTTCATCCAAATGAGCATATCGATATTGCAAGCCAGTTTGCGGATCTCTTACTAATGCGTAATTGCCCCAACCTTTGCCGGTGTTAGGGTTGTACTGATAATCTGTTCTTACAACTTCTAAAGGCTTTGTTGCAACAATAGGACTACCTTCCCTAGCAGGTATATCAACACCCATGTGTCCTTCCCATTTGCCGGTAATAGGACTTACCCTTCCGCCAAATCTGCTGCTAACCGGCATTAGTTAACTCCTGCAAGTTTTTCTAGCAGTGCAGCATCTCTAGGTACAAATACTGTCATCCCTGCTTTAAAGTCCCAAATTGTATCTCTAATTGTATCTGCATTTGCAAGTGCAATGATCCACCAGTATCTACTAGATTTGTATTGCTGGTAGCTGAATAAATCTATGCGGTGCTCGCACTCGGGCGGTACTACTACAAAATCGCCGTCTGTAGTATTCATCTTAGGAAGTTTTGCAACATCCAAGAAGAATTTTCTAAAACCCGTATTTCTTAAATAACTCTTACCAGAGTATAAACCACCAGAATAACTTTGTTCGCTCATTTTAGATATATCCGTACTTGCTCATCTGGCCAGTTGCAAATTTTTCAAGGGTAAATTCGTTTACCGTTCTGGCAATGTTTTGTTGCACTAGCAAACTAATGCTAATTTGGAAAAAGGCTGGTAGATAAATTGCTTTATCTTTGTCTGCTGAACCTAGCACCGTTCCCCTGTCAGTTGCAGTGGTGTCATTTGTTGCAGTTGCTCTACTACCAACATTTTCTGCATTCTTAACAACAACCTTGTTGTTGGAAAGATCCACACTGCCTTTTATGTAGTCAACATCTTCTGGAAACGTTATGTTAAATTTACTAATGACTACAGGGATGTTGTTAAAGACAGGATTACCGTAGGCAAAGAATCGTAGAATTCTTGGAGGCTGTCCACGTTCTGGATCTTCCCTGCCGTAATTCATTTTTGTATATGTTCTTAAGAAACGTATAGCACGTTCGCTCATTTCAAAATGATCTTTGGTATGGGCGCTGAACTTGCATTGCAAGCTCAATTGTGGATTTTCCGTGCGAACATACGCATACGGTTGATAATTGGTATGCGTTAGGTTAAACGAGTCATATTTGACATCGTTGCTGTAATCGATTTGTGGAGTGTATGGGAACTCAAGGATCGTCAAACCGCCCACTGGATTTCTTGGTGCTAAATATACGCCGCTCATAATGATATTTATCGTAAGATAATCTATAGTTTTAATTCCAAAAAGTCTTGACTTTCTGTTACTAAAGGTTATAAAATATACCTATGACAACCGCGAACCCACAAGCAAAACAATACCTAACAAACAAAGAATTGCTCAAGGAAATACACCTTAGCAAGAACAATTACAGTAGTTATACCAAGCCTGAATACGCAGATTATGACTTGATTTTAGCGGATTTGGGCAAGATCAATATACGAACTATTGCAGAAGCCAAACGAAATCGAGCACTTAAACTTAGTCAACAGGCATTGGCAGAAGCTCAAAAAGTCAATCCAAAAACAAAACTAGCAGAAGTTGAAATCGACTATAAAAAAGTTGCTAAAACTGATGTAGTGTTTAGGATTATGACACACGATCATATTCCATTGGAACCAGGACGAAAAAAGACTCCCAAGAGCAGGGGCGATCATCACAGTAAATGTAACTTTCCTCCTTATCAGCATTTTAAGTTTGAAAGCATCGACGGTGAAGACAAACTTGTTTGTGTAGGCAAGAGTCACTGGAAGGGCGATATCGAAACCGGAGAGTTCAGCTTAGAAGGCACAATGACTAACAAGCTAGCTAAAAGTTTTATGATGTTAGTCGAACGATACAGTATGCGTTTCAACTGGCGTGGATATACCTATGTCGACGAAATGCGTAGCCAAGCGTTACTACAACTAAGCCAGATTGGCTTACAGTTTGACGAATCTAAATCGCAAAACCCTTTTGCTTATTATACTGCGGCCATTGACAACAGCTTCACTCGTATCTTAAACATTGAGAAAAAGAATCAAATGATCCGAGACGACTTACTCATCGAGTACGGCAGCAACCCAAGTTTCACAAGACAGTTCGAACACGAAGCGCAAATGCGCGACGAACGTGAACGTATTGCAAATCTTAAAGAGGACTTCTAAAATGTACCTAGATCATGCAGTTATCAAACTGCATGAAGTTGCTCGTTTAGTTGAGCAACAAATTGGAACAGGTCAACTATCTGAAGATATTCGCAATTGTGCAGACAGACTTAGTGACTTACTAAAACCCGAAAGCAAAGAAAAAACAAATGACTGACATGTTTAAAAAAGCCGCTGTCTTTACTGACATCCATTTTGGTATGCGTCAAAACAGCAAAGCCCATAATGACGACTGTTTAAATTTTGTTAAATGGTTTTGTGAAACTGCTGAAAAGGAAGGCTGCGACACTGCAATCTTCATGGGCGACTGGCATCACCATCGTGCAACTGTTAACGTTAGCACATTGAACTATACCGTGGATGCCATCGACTATATCAGTAAGAGATTCGAGCGGTTCTTTTTCATCCCAGGCAATCACGATTTGTACTATCGCGAAAAGCGTGACTTAAACAGCGTACCGTTTATTAAAAATCAGAAAAACGTTATTTTGGTAAACGATGTTTACACAGAAGGCGGCGTTAGTCTTGTACCTTGGCTAGTCGGTGACGAATGGACTGCAATGAAACGATTAGATAGTCGTTATGTCTTTGGTCACTTTGAACTTCCTAGCTTTAAGATGAACGCTATGGTTGAAATGCCAGACCATGGCGGACTTAGCAGCGAGCACTTTCCAAATCAAGAATATGTGTTCAGCGGACATTTCCATTTGCGTCAACGTAAAGGAAATGTACATTACACCGGTAACTGTTTCCCACATAACTATAGCGATGCATGGGATGATGACCGTGGTATGATGATTTTAGATTGGGGTGGCAAGCCAAAGTACATTGCATGGCCCGATGCTCCTAGCTTTAAAACCATTGACCTTACACGTCTAATCGAAGATCCCGACAAGTATATGAACAAGAACAGTTTCTTGCGTGTTACTTGCGATGCTGACATTAGTTTTGAAGAAGCAACATTCTTAAAAGAAACTTGGCAGGAAACTTATAACCTACGTGAAATTAGTTTGATTCCCGCAAAACGTGAAGAACATGCACAGGATTGGAGCGGTGATGTTCACTTTGAAAGTGTAGACCAAATTGTTATTAGTCAGTTAGGCGCAATTGAAAGTGATGTAATTGATCGCCAAGTTCTAGTTGACATCTACAACGGCTTACATATATAATAAACCGATGATTAAAATTAAAAATCTAACTGTTCGCAATTTTCTTTCTGTTGGTAACGTTACCCAAGCACTAAGATTTGACCAACATGGTCTTACACTAGTTCTAGGCAATAACTTAGACATGGGCGGCGACGGCAGTCGTAACGGTACAGGCAAGACTACAATTGTTAACGCACTGAGTTATGTTCTTTACGGCAATGCACTTACTAACATTCGTAAAGACAACCTAATTAATAAAACTAACGGCAAGAACATGCTTGTTACTTGCGAGTTAGATGTCAACGGACACTCTTACAAAATTGAACGTGGCCGTAAGCCCAATGTTCTTCGTTTCATTGTCGACGACAGAGAAGTTGACAAAGGAGAGAACGAAGAACAACAAGGCGAGAACAAAGAGACACAAGAAGAAATTGAACGATTGCTAGGCATGAGCCACGACATGTTCAAACATATTTGTGCCCTTAACACTTACACTGAACCATTCCTTAGTTTAAAGACTAACGATCAGCGTGTAATCATTGAACAGCTTCTCGGTATCACTCAACTTAGCGAAAAAGCAACTTTGCTTAAAGAGCTTATCAAGAATACCAAGGATGCAATCAAAGAAGAAGAATTTAGAATTAAGGCAGTAACTGATGCAAACAATAAAATTAAAACATCTATTGATGATCTCGAACGTCGAAGTCGTCTTTGGCAGACCAAGCAGGCAGAAGATCTTGAAAAACTTGATGCTGCGATAACAGAACTGCTGAACATCGACATTGCACAAGAACTAGAAAATCATTCTTTGCTGACTAAATGGAAGGCAGACAAACAAAAGTTCGACGAGGCTACTAAATGGATTGCAAACATCGAAGCAGACGATGCAAAGCAACACCGCACTATCGCTAAACTAGAAAAAGAAATCGAACTACTTCAAGATCACAAGTGTCATGCTTGCGGCCAAGAGATCCACGATACCAAACAAGAAGAAATTTTAAAATCGAAAATGGATCAGAAGCAAGAATGTCTAATGCAGTTGTTGGCAAACGACACACAACGTCAAGAACATAACAACGTGTTAGCTGAAATCGGCAAGTTAGGCAAAAAGCCTGTTGTTAACTACGACGACATTAACGATGCTGTAAATCACAAGAGTACACTTGAAACTATTCAAGACCAGTTTGAACGTAGGGCACTAGAACAAGATCCTTATGTTGAACAAATTGATCATCTCAAAACCAGTGCTCTTGAAGAAATTAATTTTGAAACAATCAATGCGTTAACTAAGCTAAACGAACATCAAGAGTTCTTGCTTAAATTGTTGACTAGCAAAGACAGTTTCATTCGTAAACGTATCATCGAACAAAACTTGTCTTATCTAAATCACCGTCTGGGACATTACTTAGAAAAGTTGGCATTACCGCACGAAGTTAAATTCCGCAGTGACTTAGAAGTGGACATTACTCAACTTGGACAAGAGTTTGACTTTGACAATTTGAGTAGGGGTGAGCGTAACAGACTTATTTTGGGCTTGTCATGGGCATTTAGAGATGTTTATGAAAGTCTAAATAGACCAATCAATTTGTTGTTCATCGACGAAATGATTGACAGTGGTATGGATGCTAGCGGGGTGGATAACGCACTTGGCTTGCTCAAGAAGATGGCACGTGAAAATCGGAAAAATATCTTCTTGATTAGCCACCGTGATGAACTGGTCGGCCGCGTAAATAACATACTACAAGTAGTAAAAGAGAATGGCTTTACAACATTCAACACTGATATAGAAATGGTAGAAGCATAAAATGACAGAAGAAACAACACAAGTAAACACACAAGAAGAACTAGTAAAACAGTTCCAGATTTACATCGATGAGAACCAAAAGTTCACAGAGAAAAAAGTTAAAGCCGCTGCTGGCCGTGCTCGTAAGGCACTGCAAGAAGTTGCAAAACTAGTAAAAGCTCGACGCAAAGAGAT
>JACCEE011647162.1_pt1 | contig 115622 bp, 107 predicted proteins | sample 7449931 | NCBI WGS metagenome assembly JACCEE01 (sample SAMN15323457, study PRJNA562643) | freshwater metagenome | isolation source: river surface water | place: USA:Blue River Watershed | collected 2017-08-19
AATTCCGAACTCAGGGCGATGGCCGAAGTGTATGGTAGTTTCGATGCCCGGCATAAGTTTGTTCGCGATTTTGTGGCAGCCTGGAACAAGGTAATGATGCTCGACCGTTTCGATTTGAAGTAACCTACTTCAACCGGAGCTGTCGGTGCAAATCTGTTCCCCCTCGTTGAACAACAATAAGGGGGAATTTTTTTACAAAAAAATATCTGTAAGCCAGTTCTTCAATTGTAGCGAACGGGCTTTTTATTATCTTTACTACAAGTTCTTTATCCCGTTTGCGCACTAATCCTGCCTGTCAAAGCCACCCGACAGCATTAGCCGATAAAAGAGATAAAGAATCCAAGCATGCTGTTGTGTCGCTGCATGAATTGATATTTGATAAATAAACCTTATATCCATGGAAAATAAATCTTTATCAGGGTCAGTAATTTTAGGGTTATCACTTTTGCTTGGCTTTTTCTTGTTGGGTTTTTTAATCTTTAAAGGGTTGAAGACATTTAGCGACAAAGATCGTATTGTAACCGTTAAAGGACTTGCCGAGATGAATATATCGGCAACTTCTGCTACGATTGCTTTACAATTTTCGTTTTCGGGCGATAATTTACAGGATATCATTAAGCAGACAGAAAACAAAAAAAATGCCGTTATTGCCTATTTATCAGACAATGGGTTTGATAAAAGTGACATTGAGATAAACAACTTAGGGGTAACCGACCGGCAGAAATATTACGAATACCAGTGGAAGAAAGATCAACAAGTACAGGTTAAAATTGACAGATACACCATTACTCAAAGTCTAATCATTCAATCGAATGAGGTTACAACGACAGAAGATAAAGTAGCTCAAATAGAGTTGGATTTGATTCGAAAAGATTTAACATCGAATATATCAGCTAATTATTTCTTTCCGGAATTAAACTCAATAAAGCCACAACTGATTGCTGAAAGCACTAAAAATGCACGCATCGCAGGAGAGCAGTTTGCCAATGATTCGCAAGCGAAGTTAGGTAAGATTAAAACAGCTTCTCAAGGCCAAATTACAATTGCCGGAGAGTATTATTCGGGAGATGACGAAGGTATTGGCAGTGAAATGCCCAAAGAACCTTACATTCAAAAAGCCAGGGTTGTAAGCACGATTGTTTTCTTTTTGGAATGACCGTTCTTACCCCTTCAATCGCGCTGTAGCGAGGTTTCGTTAAGCTCACGTCCAGCTTTTATTTGTACCAAAACTTGTCTATTGAGTACGAGTTAAACCGTTTGCGACCTTCAACCAATACAGACGGGCTGGCGATTCGGGTATATATCGGCGCAGTGCATGTTTACAGGGCTTTTTCTAATAATCAATTGACCCATTATGGAAAATTCGAAAATATATCAAATGTCATTTGCGACGGTTTATCCGTTGTACGTCCAAAAAGCTGTAAGAAAGGGGCGCGCAAAAGATGAGGTCGATACTGTTATTGGTTGGCTGACGGGATATACCCCACAGCAGTTGCAGCAGCAAATTGACAAAGGCACCGACTTTGAAACCTTTTTTGCCCAAGCGCCGCAGTTTAACCCGCAGGCTTCGAAAATTACCGGATTGATTTGCGGCTACCGGGTGGAAGCCATCGAAGAACCGCTGATGCAAAAGATCCGCTATTTGGATAAACTGGTCGACGAACTGGCCAAAGGAAAGCGGATGGAGAAGATCTTAAGAACATAGGGATCCCAATCGACGGACAATCGATGTGGAGCGCTACTGATGGGGCGGCATGTAAAATTTGGGCTGTCGTTGTTTCATCTTTTTTTTAAATGTCTATTTTGAATAAAGAAAACTGTTATTATTTTTGTTTCGGGTTTTCCCGAAATGAAATGGGTATTATGGCTCCAAAAGTTAAATATTACACTGATAATCAGGAAAAGGTAGCGCGTTATGCCAAAGCGTTGTCGCATCCGGTGAGGGTCTTTATCCTCGATTATTTAGCCAACAACCTGAACAAATGTTGCTACAGCGGCGATATGGCCGAAGAGTTGCCCATTGCCCGTTCAACCTTATCGGAACATCTGGCTGAACTAAAGAAGGCTGGGCTGATTCAGGGTGAAATCAATCCTCCTTATATCAAATATTGCATCAACCGCGAGAATTGGGATGAAGCCAAAACGCTGCTGGTCGGTTTTTTTAAGTTGTAATTTTTTTAATACTTCATTTCGGGAATACCCGAAATGAAACAAATACATAGCTTATGAAAATTAAAATCTTAGGGACAGGTTGTTCCAAATGCAAAAACTTGGAGAAGCTAACCCGTGAAGTGGTTGAGCGGAATGGCTTTACAGCTACCATTACCAAAGTCGAAGATATTCTGGCCATTATGAAATATGGTGTGATGGCCACTCCGGCACTGGTGGTCGACGAAAAGGTAGAAATCAAAGGCCGTGTACCATCGGCTGACGAGATTAAAGCGATATTGTCGAAATATTAATCTTTAACACTTATCCAATGAAAACAATTGTTGCTTTCAGTTTTGTGCTAATGCTGATTTTGGGCAATCTTTCGTGTAATGCTCAGGAAACGAGCGAGTCAAGTCGTATAAATGGCCTGTTGCCTCAAGTTGAAGTCTATTATTTTCATTTCTCGAGTCGCTGTGTGACCTGTAAGACGGTGGAGGCTGAAGCGAAAGCTGATGTTGAATCTCTTTATGACGGGGTTGTAAGTTTCCATGCCATTAATCTCGACGAGAAGAGCAGTGAAGCATTGGCTGACCGGTTGAAAGTATCGGGACAATCGTTGCTAATTGTCAAAGGGGAGATGAAAATCAATATCACCAATGAGGGTTTTCTCTATGCCCGCTCCAATCCTAAGAAGTTTAAGGCGATTATTAAAGAGAAAATCGACAGCCTATTGAATTGATGGATATGGAGTTTTTTAACCATCTGTTGGAGAACAGTACGATGCCGTGGCTATCGGCTGCGGTACTTGGCTTGATGACGGCTATCAGTCCATGTCCGTTGGCGACCAATATTACGGCAATTGGTTTTATCAGTAAAGATATTGAGAGCCGCCACAGGGTATTTGTGAATGGATTATTTTATACCCTTGGCAGAGCCATCTCGTATACAGCCATTGCGCTTATTATTTTTCTTGGAGCCGACCAGTTTCAGTTTTCCGGCTTTTTGCAACGGTATGGCGAGAGATTGCTGGGGCCTTTGCTTATGGTGATAGGGTTTTTTATGCTTGGTATCATCAAAATGAATTTTCGCGGTATAGATAATTTGACCTCCAAAATGGAAAATAAAAGAGGCTGGAACTATTTCGATGCGATGTTATTGGGGATGCTGTTTGCATTGGCATTTTGTCCGTACAGCGGTGTGCTCTATTTTGGGATGTTGATCCCGATGACCGTGAGCAGTGCTTCGGGTTTGTATCTGCCCATTGTTTTTGCGATTGCTACCGGGCTGCCTGTCGTTATTTTTGCCTGGTTGTTGGCCTATGCTGTCGGCAATCTCAGCCAGATGTATAATCGAATTAAAACGTTCGAACTTTGGTTCAGACGTGTAGTGGCCATTCTCTTTATTGGAGTGGGCTTATACTACATGGTAAACAACTTGCTTTAAAAAATTTAGGTAAACGTTTCGGGTTTTCCCGAAATAAAATTATACGCGATGAGGATCAATAGAAAAGTTGCGCTTCCGTTACTGCTACTGCCGGTTTGGTATCTGGTTTATCACTATCTGCACCCCATCGCCGACTGGTTTGTCGATTCTGTTGTCGGTTTGGAGAAGGGAAAACATTTAACCGAAGCGTTGCGGTTCTTTTTTTTCGAAGTGCCCAAAGTGCTGATGTTATTGGTTTTGATTATTTTTTTCGTCGGCATTCTTCGCTCTTATTTCTCGCCTGAACACACCCGAAAGTTGCTCGAAGGCAAATCGACCTTTATGGGTAATATGCTGGCCTCGCTGCTTGGGATTGTCACCCCATTTTGTTCCTGTTCGGCAATACCGCTCTTTTTGGGATTTGTCGAATCGGGCGTTCCGCTGGGTGTAACTTTTTCGTTTCTGATTGCAGCGCCCATGATAAATGAGGTTGCGGTAATTTTGTTGCTGGGTATGTTCGGATGGAAAGTCGCCTTGATATATGTCTTGACCGGTTTAACCATTGCCATAATGGCCGGGTGGATGATTGGTAAATTTAAACTTGGGCATTGGGTGCAAAGTTGGGTGTATGAAATCCATGCAGGCAATAATGGCGATAGCGATGTACGAGTTACAATGGACCAACGTATTGTTCTGGGATATCAGGCCGTGAAAGAGATTGTAGGGAAAGTTTGGGTTTATGTGGTGCTAGGCATTGCCGTGGGGGCGGGGGCGCATGGCTATATTCCCGAAGATTATATGGTTTCGCTAATGGGTAAATCGGTCTGGTACAGTGTTCCCTTATCCATACTGATTGGTGTGCCTCTTTATTCCAATGCTGCCGGTATTGTTCCTATTGTATCGGTACTCATCGAAAAAGGAGCTTCGCTGGGGACTTCACTGGCTTTTATGATGGCTGTTATCGGGCTATCGCTTCCTGAAATGATAATCTTAAAAAAGGTTTTAAAATTACCATTGATTTTGACTTTTGTGGGGGTAGTGGCCGCAGGAATAATGATTGTCGGATATTTATTCAATTATATTTTTTAGAAGATGAAAATTGCCAAAAAGCATGAACTGAAGGTAACACTCTCCCTAATGGTGTTGGTTATGACATTTGTGGTCACATTTGTAAGTGTGTTTGTCAATTATGGTTTTCATCCGGGTTTTTTAGCCAAATGGTTTCAGTCGTGGGGGTTGGCATTTGTAGTGGCTTTACCTGTGGTTATGGTCGTTATGCCAGCTATTAAACGAACCGTTGCCAGGTATGTGGAACCATGAGTTTTGATTTGTAATCAAAATTTAACAACTATAAGTTGATGTTAATGATTAATGTCGTATTTTTACGATATTAATCATTGTGAAGGTGATAACGCAATGCATTATGGCTTGTTTCTTATTTCGGAATCAAGATAAAACTATCGGATATGATAAAAAAGGAGAAGTTTACCATGGAGTTGCAGGAGTTGGCCGGGTTTGCAAAGGTTATTTCGCATCCGGCACGTTTGGCTATTCTGCAATATTTGGCCGAAACCAAAACCTGCATCTCAGGTGATATTTCTGATTATCTTCCTTTAAGTCGGAGCACAGTGTCGCAACATCTGAAAGAGTTAAAATCGCTGGGGTTAATTCATGGTGAAATCGACGGACTGAAAATCAATTACTGTCTTTGTGGTTCGACCATCGAAAAGTATAAAACCATGTTTGAGACATTCTTTGGCGGAATCGATACCACTGAAATCAGTTGTAATACCAATTGTTAAATACCATCAACCCATGAAAGTTTTAATTCTATGTACCGGAAACAGCTGTCGCAGCCAGATGGCGCACGGCTTTTTACAAAGTTTCGATCCCCGTATCACGGTGTGCTCGGCCGGAACAGAGGCATCGGGCCGGCTCAACGGGAAAGCCGTTGAGGTGATGAAAGAGGCCGGTATCGACATCAGTCATCATACTTCCGATTCGGTGGAGAAATATCTGGGTGAGGAGTGGGATTATGTGATAACCGTTTGCGGTGGAGCCAACGAGAGCTGTCCTGCCTTTTTGGGGAAGGTAAAGCACAGGTTGCATATTGGGTTTGATGATCCCAGCCATGCTGTAGGAACTGATGAATTTATCCGAAGTGAGTTTATCCGCGTACGCGACGAAATCAAACAGAGATTCTATCAGTTTTATATCGAACAGATTAAGCAATAGTTGTGAAGGCAGAAGATTTAAAACAAATAGTAAAAGAGAAATATAGCGGTATTGCGATGCAGTCGAAGGGGCAGAACGAAACTTCGTGCTGCGGGGCAACCGGTTGCTGTTCGACGGTCGATTATACCATTTTCAGCGAAAGCTACGATGCCCTCGATGGCTACAACCCCGATGCCGATTTGGGTTTGGGTTGTGGCATACCAACTCAGTTTGCCCGTATCCGTAAAGGAGATTCGGTGCTTGATTTGGGTAGCGGTGCCGGAAACGATTGCTTTGTGGCGCGTGCCATAGTTGGCGAAACAGGTAGGGTTACCGGGCTCGACTTTACCGATGTGATGCTTGTTAAGGCGGCTGAAAATGCGAAGAAGCTAGGCTTTTCCAATGTAGAATTTGTTCGTGGTGATATTGAAGTGATGCCCTTGCCCGATAACGCGTATGATGTAGTGCTGTCGAACTGCGTGCTTAATCTGGTTCCTGATAAGATGAAGGCTTTTGCTCAGGTGAGACGTGTGTTGAAGCCGGCTGGGCATTTCTGTGTCTCCGATGTGGTTGTTCAAGGCGATTTACCCGATACTCTTCGTAAAGATGCCGAAATGTATGCAGGCTGTGTTTCGGGGGCCATTTCGAAAGATGAATACATCAGAATCATCAATGCACAAGGTTTTAGGGGTGTGACCATTCACAAGGAAAAGGAGATTGTCCTGCCAGATGAAATGATGTTGAAGTACCTTTCTGCGGAAGAGTTGAAGGTTTTTAGAGATTCCGGGACCGGGATTTTCAGTATCACCATTTCTGGAAGCAAATAATCAAAAATTTTATTACTATGCCTTCGAATAAACGGTTGCAATTTCTCGATAGATATCTGACCGTGTGGATTTTTCTAGCCATGTTTGCCGGTATATTGATGGGGTGGTCGAGACCGGATATATCCCATTTCTGGAACAGCATGTCGTTGGGAACTACCAATATTCCCATTGCCATCGGTTTGATTGTGATGATGTACCCTCCGTTGGCCAAGGTGAAATATGAAGAGTTGGGCGATGTGTTCCGCAATACCAAAGTGCTGGGGCTGTCGCTGGTGCAAAACTGGTTAATCGGACCGGTGCTGATGTTTGTGCTGGCTGTCGTGTTTCTTCGCTTTCATATTGATTATATGTACGGTTTGATACTGATAGGCCTCGCCCGCTGTATTGCCATGGTAATTGTCTGGAACGATTTGGCTAAAGGTGATACGCAGTATGCAGCGGGGTTGGTGGCCTTCAATTCCATTTTTCAGGTACTGTTCTTTTCAATTTATGCCTATTTTTTCATAGCGGTTCTTCCCGGATGGTTTGGCCTTCCGGTAAACGATGCAGTAGCGCAAATAACCATTGGTCAGATTGCAGAGAGCGTCTTTATCTATCTGGGTATACCGTTTGTTGCCGGTTTTCTGACCCGTTTTATTTTGATTCGGGTGAAAAGCAAAACCTGGTACCACACGAAGTTTGTACCCAAAATCAGTCCGCTTACACTACTGGCTCTGCTTTTTACCATTGTGGTAATGTTTTCACTGAAAGGGGAGTATATTGTAAAAATTCCGCTGGATGTGGTGCGGATTGCCATTCCGTTGATTATTTACTTTGTGGTGATGTTTGTAGCTTCGTTCTGGATGAGTAAAAAAATGGGGGCCGACTACAAGCAATCGGTTACGCTTTCGTTTACAGCGGCAAGCAATAATTTCGAGTTGGCCATTGCAGTAGCCATCGCCGTTTTTGGTATCAATTCGGGCGAAGCCTTTGCCGCCGTAATTGGCCCACTGGTCGAAGTGCCGGTAATGATCGGTCTGGTGAATGTTGCATTCTGGTTTAATAAATCATTCAAAAAGCCAACTTTAGCTTGACCGATTTAGGAAGATTACACTTCTGCTGAGCTGTTTGCGGTGATTAGCCGACGGCTCTACGGTTTTTAAATGGTCCTTCCGGGATAGACTTTCAGCGCCTCTTCGAGACATTCGATGGCTTTGCGCAGGTCGTCGATGTTCAGCACATAAGCCATACGCACTTCGTTTTGTCCCAGTCCGGGTTCGGAGTAGAAACCCGATGCCGGAGCCATAAAGACAGTTGCCCCGTTGTATTGAAACTCTTCGAGCATCCACTGGCAGAATTTGTCGCTGTCGTCGATAGGCAGGCGTACCATCGAATAGAAAGCACCCATTGGCATTGGCGAATAGACACCCGGGATGCGGTTAAGGCTGTCGATAAGGAATTTGCGGCGGGCTACATATTCGTCGTACACATCGAGCATATATTCATCGCTGGCATCGAGCGATGCCTCGGCAGCAATCTGTCCAATCAATGGTGGACTTAACCTTGCCTGACAGAATTTCATCAATGTTTTTCTCAGCGCTTCGTTTTTGGTAATAATAGCTCCGATACGGATGCCGCATTCGCTGTAACGCTTCGATACCGAGTCAATCAATACTACATTTTTCTCAATCCCTTGCAGGTGAAAGGCTGAAATATAGGGAGATCCGGTATAGATAAATTCGCGATAGACTTCGTCAGAAAAGAGATAGAGGTCGTATTTCTTCACCAAATCGCGAATCTGGTTCATCTCTTTGCGGGTGTAAAGATAGCCGGTGGGGTTGTTCGGATTGCAAATCATTATCCCTTTGGTACGCTCGTTGATAAGTGCTTCGAATTTCTCCATTGGCGGGAGGGCAAAGCCTTCGTCGATAGAGGAGGGGACGGTGCGGATAACTGCGCCTGCCGAGATGGCAAACGCCATGTAATTGGCATAGGCCGGTTCGGGAACGATAATTTCGTCGCCGGGGTTCAGGCAGGCCAGAAAGGCAAACAGTACCCCTTCGGAGCCTCCGGTGGTGATGATAATCTCGTCGGAGGTGACCTCGATATTGAATTTCGCGTAATATTTGACCAGTTTTTCGCGGTAGCTCAGAAAGCCATCGCTGGGACTGTATTCCAGAATTTTCCGATCGATATTGCGGATCGCCTCCAGCGCAACTTCGGGGGTTGGCAAATCGGGCTGACCGATATTGAGATGGTAAACCTTTATCCCTTTGGCTTTAGCCCTGTCGGCGTGAGGCACCAGTTTTCGGATAGCTGATGCGGGCAATTGTTCGCCTCGCGTGGAAATTGTCGGCATTATGCGTAATTCATGATTATCGGGGGCTAAATATACAATTATAATTATTGATAGAAATGGTCTGAATGCTTTCTTTTTGTTAAGAAATTGGCGCTTAATTTGAAAAACCGGATGGTTACCGGCACGATTGTGATGAAATGTTTATTTTCTGAAAGCCGCGTGTTTTATGGGATTTAGTCATATTTCGATGCTGAGGATTCACTAATTTTGAATGACTAAAAACTGTAAGATATGATAATTGGAGTACCAAAAGAGATCAAAAATAACGAGAACCGTGTAGCCCTAACCCCAGCCGGAGCTTCGGCTTTGGTAAAAAACGGGCATCAGGTTTATGTTCAGGCAACTGCCGGGAACGGGAGTGGCTTTGCCGATGCCGAATATGTGGCTGCCGGTGCAACCATGTTGAAAACCATCGAGGAGGTGTACGCCATCGCCGAGATGATTATCAAGGTAAAAGAACCTATCGCGTCAGAATATCCGTTGATCCGCGAAGGACAACTGGTTTACACCTATTTCCACTTTGCATCGTCGGAAGAACTTACCGAAGCGATGTTGAAGAGCAAGGCGGTTTGTCTGGCTTACGAAACGGTTGAGTTGAGCGACAAATCGCTGCCGTTGCTGATTCCAATGTCGGAAGTGGCCGGTCGTATGTCGATTCACGAAGCAGCTAAATATCTGGAAAAAACTTTTGGCGGACGTGGTATGTTGCTGGGTGGTGTGCCCGGCGTGCTTCCTGCCAATGTACTGATTCTGGGTGGTGGTATCGTGGGAACTGAAGCCGCTAAAATGGCTGCCGGTTTGGGTGCCGATGTAACCATTATGGATATCAGCCTGAGACGACTTCGTTACCTCGACGATATTATGCCAGCCAACGTGAAGACCATGATGTCGAACGAATACAATATTCGCGAGATGGCCAAACAGAGCGATGTGATTGTTGGTGCAGTGTTGATTCCGGGTGCCAAAGCGCCTTATCTGATTACAAAAGATATGCTGCCTTCGATGAAACCGGGTACGGTAATGGTTGACGTGGCCGTTGACCAGGGTGGTTGCATCGAAACCACTGTTGCTACCACGCATGATCACCCAACCTTTGTTGTCGATGGTGTGATTCACTATTGTGTAGCCAATATGCCGGGTGCCGTTCCGCGTACCTCAACCATTGCATTGACCAATGCCACACTGCCTTATGCCATCAGCCTTGCATCAAAGGGCTGGAAGAAAGCGTGCAGCGAAGACAAAGCGTTGCGCAAAGGGTTGAATGTTGTCGATGGAAAAGTGGTTTACAAAGGGGTGGCCGAAGCTTTTGGCCTTACCTATTACGATGTAGATGAAGTGCTGCGATAGCTATCCAATTCATTGATTATATTTCAAAAAGGCGATGGGCATTATGCTTGTCGCTTTTTTATTTTATGGCCGTTGCGTTTTATCAACCCTGAAGGAGGGTGCCTGATAGTCGTTGGGTAAATAGCTTTGCGGAATGGTGGTGGTATTGCCGTCGCGCTGCGCCCGGTAGTGTGGCGACATGATTTCAATCCCTCTTTCGTTGCAGCAGTCCTGAATGTTTTGATGCATTTCAGAAAGGATGGCCAACCGGCGTCCGGCGTGCAGCGTATGGGCGTTCAGTTGATAAGAAACATAAAAGTCGTCGAGACTGGTTTGAAAAACGAAAGGTTTTGGCTCTTTGTTCAACAGGGTACAGCGGTCGGCCGCATCGAGCAGTGCAGCGTGCATTTCGCGCCAGGGGACATCGTACCCAATGGTAATGGTGGTGTGTACAATTAGTCCACCTTCCTGCGCAAAACTGGTGTAATTTGTTGTATTCCCACTGAGAATCGACGAGTTTGGAATGGTAATCTCTTCGTTTTTAATGGTTCGCAGCCGGGTAACCAGCAGTGATTTCTCGATTACATCGCCTACCATCTCCCCAATTTTGACCCGATCGCCCAGTTTAAATGGTCGCATGTAGGTAATTATCAATCCGGCAACCATATTTGAAATGGCCGATGACGACCCGAGAGAAAAGAGCACCCCTACAAAAACAGATACCCCTTTAAAAATGTTACTGTCGGATCCCGGAAGATAGGGGAAGATTATTACCAACATAAAAGCATACAGTAAACCCTTGACAATGCTGAAAGTAGGCATAGCCCAGTCGGAATGAAACCCGCTTATCACCAATTTACCCGAGTCGATTTCATTGAAGAAATATTTTACCAGTCGGATGAAATATTTCATTGCAAAAACAATTACGAGGATGGCAAAAAGATTGGGAAGATAGTTCCATGTGGCACTCAGAATGGTTCTAACTGGGTTCCATACCATCGAAAATATTGACTGTGCCCATCCGCGGGTAAATGGAAATATACTGAAAATTAGCGGCATCGAAATCAGGAGCAGTGTCAATATCAACGCAATCTTCGAGATATTCATCAAATTAATGATGGCCCTATATTCCTGACGTGCAGTGAGGAAAGTGTAATTTTTGAAAGAGAGGTCACGTAGCCATTGTTTGCGGTTCCGAACCAGGTATAATTTTATCCGCTTGTACCCTTTATTGATAAGATATACCAGTACCCAAAAGCTGGCTACGATTAGTAGTGTCAGTCCTATACGGATAATCAGCCGTTGCAGGCTGTGCACCTCTTTTTGTTCAGACAACTCGGCTTTGATAATGTTTAGATATTGTTCGGCCAGCTGGTTTTTGGTGGTGTTGAACCAGAGTGCATCCAAGTCGGTGATACTCATCATAATCCAATCGCGGTAGATGATATCTGCAGTTATTTCAGATACAATAATCTTCAACGAATCCAATTCGATCAGATCTTTGTCGTGCAGTTCTTTAATTCGTGCTTCAATGCGCGATGCCCTGTCGGCCGGCGAGGTTGAGCCTATTCGGTTGTATATGGAGAACAAAGTATCCTGAAATGGGACGACCGCAGCACCTGTAGTTATTTTCTTCAGTTCTGTAACTTTCTGACGTATGTCGGAGGTGTGTAGCGAGTCTTCAAGCCTGATGCCCTTTATCTCGTTCATAATGGAGTTGCGTTCTGCAATGTTGTTGGGCGGAAGTTGTTGCAACTGTTTGTTTAATAATATAACTGCTACCGAATCATATAATTTTTTCTGGTAATAGTCTTTCAATAAGATCTGGAAAGAGCTGAGGTTGGTTGTCGAACTATCGGGCTGAGCCCCGGACGCGAGGTTGACAATAGCCAACAGGAAAAAGAGATATAGGGGCAATCGTTTCATCGCAGTTTTAGTTTTAATGGTTATTACGGTCACAAGTTACGTGATTTGTAATGTTCTGGCGATGAATATCCTTCAAAAAATTGAGGATATTCGGTTTATTTCTATTGAAACGGCATGAATTAAACAAATCAACTGTCGAACATGTTCTCGCGATAGTGTAAATTCGATCGAGAAAATTGGTTGATTGCAATTAAAGTTTTTTCGGTTTTCAGCGAAACTGCTCATAATTCGAATTTAAAGAAGCCAACACAGGTAGGTAACCGATGTAGAGATATCAGTTCGTTCCAAAAAATATTACACGATTCCCAAAAAAAATCTATCTTTAATAATAGTTCTGCTTTTGCTTGCCCGTCTTGGGGTGTTCAACGGTAAGAATCATAAATATCTGCACATGGAATATTCAGTCTTGAAGGATATAGTTATTATATTTTCCCTTTCGACAATTGTCAACTTTTTGTTTACCAAGATACGGGTCCCCACCATTATCGGCTATTTGTTGACCGGTGTGGTTGCAGGGCCGCACCTGCTTGGGATTATACATGCCCCGCACGAGATTGAACTGATGGCTGAGATAGGGGTGGTCATTCTGCTCTTTACCATCGGAATGGAATTTTCGCTCAATCACTTGTTGAAAATCAGGAGGATTGTATTCCTTGGCGGATTTTTGCAACTCACCTTTACCACCCTGATGACGATGGTGATGGCCCATTACTATAATTTGCATTGGTTGCCCTCCTTATTTATCGGGCTGATGACGGCCTTAAGCAGTACCGCGGTGGTGCTGAAGATTTTGCAGGAGCGTTCGGAGATTACTTCCAATTATGGGCGTACAGTTGTAGGGATTCTAATTTTTCAGGATATTATTTTGGTTCCGTTGATGCTGTTTGCCCCGTTGCTTAGCAACGGCCCAATTGATATGAGTGAAAATTTGCTTCAGTTAGGCCTTAAAACGCTTGTCGTCATCACCTTTGTTTATGTTGGTAATCGGTGGTTAATGCCAAAATTGTTGCACTTGATTGCGATGACCAAGAATCAGGAGCTTTTCCTGATGAGTGTGTTGCTGATTTGTCTATCGGTGGCTTTGCTCACTTCCGAAATGGGGATGTCGCTTGCTTTTGGAGCATTTTTGGCCGGATTGATGATCTCAGAATCTGAGTATAGCCACAACGCTTTTGGGAACCTCATTCCCTTTCGCGATACGTTTACCAGTTTTTTCTTCGTATCGATAGGGATGTTGCTCGATATCAATTTTGTGATGGACAATTTATGGATCGTGGTTGTAACTGTCGTTGCCGTAGTTTTAATTAAACTCATTTTTGCAGGTTTTACTGCGTTCCTGATGGGGCATACTTTTAAAGGCACGGTATTGGTGGGCGTAGCGCTGAGCCAGGTGGGCGAGTTCTCGTTTATTCTGGCCAAATTGGGCATTAACTACTCGATTATCGACAACTATGTCTATCAACTTTTTCTTGGAGTGGCTATTATTACCATGTCGATTTCTCCTGCGATGATTAGTCTTGGCGGACGGCTGTCGAATTTGCTGCTGAAACTTCCGTTGCCCAAAGTGGTGGTCAATGGTCTGTTTCCATTGAAGCAGATTGAAATCCCAAGTTTGAGCAATCATCTTGTACTGATTGGTAAAGACTCGCGGGCGCTGAACCTTTCGGTGATGGCTATGGTAATGAAGATTCCCTATATCTCGATTGTTTTCGATCCGGCTATTGTGCGAAAGAGGCAGGAAAAAGGCGAAACAGTGATTTACGGAGATGCCATTAACGAACCAATTTTGTATAAAGCGCATGTTGATACGGCCCGTTTGATTGTTATCTCGGTTGGAAACCTGATAACATCGATGGCAGTTGTCGAGAAGGTCCGGTTTATAAACAAGCATGCCACGATAATGGTGCGAACCAGACATATTGAGGATATTGAGGAGTTGTACAGATTGGGTGCCAATCAGGTGATTCCGGAAGAGTTTGAAACGGCTATTGAGTTGTTCGATAGGGTGATGACCAATTTTTTATTGCCGAGAGAACGAATTGACAGTGCTATTGCCCGCATCCGAAAAGACAATTATGGTATTTTCAGGGAGCAGAACGATAGTACTAAATTCAATATCCTGAAAGATATTCCCAATATTGAAATCGCAGCCATGAAAATTAGCCGGGGGTCGGTTCTTGATGGAAAGTCGCTTTTGGATAGTCAGTTGCGAAAGAAACACGGTATTACATTGGTCGCCATCAAGCGGAGGCACATCATCATGGAGCATCCCGATCCGGCTATGGTTTTCCGCGAAGAGGATATTGCTTACATTATGGGAAAACCCGATCAGATATTATTGGCCAGTTCGCTCTTTTCAGCTGAGATAAACGAATCGGCATAAAAAAACAGTTGCCGGAACCCGACAACTGTTTTTACATCGTTTAAACCCGAACGATTAAAAATACCAGGTTAAACCGACATTTAACCCCAACTTACCATATGGTGAGATAGTTGTGAGCGCTTTTGATTTATCTGTAAGGTCAGCTCCTTCCAATTTATCGTGATAGGTGATAACAGTAGGTTTTCCAGTGATTGTCTGATAATTGGCCAACTGATCCTGACCTGCAACCGTGAACTTGGTCACTTCCGATTCGTTACGTTTGATTTTCAGGTGAACACCTTCCAATTCGGTGAAGATGGCCAGCTTGCTGTTGATTTTGTATTCGGCACCTAAAACACCTTTATAACCCAGTGATGGTTTACCTGTAATTTTGGTTGTGGATTTGACTTCAGCTGCAGGGTTGGTATTATTAACACCTTCAACATAGGTGGCGCCGCCAAGCGGCAGAACAAAACCAACTTTGGTATAGACACTCCATTTTTTGTCAAATCCAGTACTCATAACAACGTTAGGCGAAACCTGATATTGACGGGTGTACGCATCGGCAGTTTGTACAGCTATAGTTGGGATATTGTAATCGGCAACACGTACTTTGTCGCCGATAAGGTAGGCAAAGTCAAGCTCGACACCCATGTTTTTTGTTAGATAGTAACCTGCTGAAACGCCAACCGGTACCCCGGCACCAAGCGATGCGTAAACCTGTTCCTGCGAGGTGGCTGTAGCAATGCCCTGGTTAAGACCGATATAATACCCTTCTTTTGCAACGCCGATTCCGTAACCGCCACGTACTTTTGCATAAAAATTCTGTGCTGAAGCTGTCTGAAATAAGCTGACAGCAACTAAAATCAAAAACAATACTTTAACTCTTTTCATTCTATTAATAATTAAACTGTTATAAATTCTGCGGAAAGGGCAGAACCGAAAACAGATCACTTCTTCAAACATAAAACTCAGTTGCTTCTTTGGTCAACAGAGTGGTCAATCTTCAAGTAATCATCTGCTTTGGTTCGCTTAATCTAACATATTTCGGCGCCGAAGATAGAAACAATTTTGATATATGCAAAATGTAATTAATTGACTGTCAGACTCATAAAATTTTATGTTTGAAAATTCGAAAAAGCAGTAAATAGTGGACTTTCAGAGGGTATTCAATTAAAAAAGCGAAAAACAAAGTTTTCCTTTGCTTCCGCTTTTTAGTCAGATACAATACGTTGAAGATTACTCGAGGTCGAGAATTGGCTTATATTTTGGAACGAGTGATTTCATGATGCTCCATCCTATCAGGTAGGCAACGGCGCAAAAGCAAAAAACGATAAAATAACCGGCAGGTTTACCCTCGAATCCTAAGAAAGTCAAATGTGTTTCTCCGGCAAAAACAAAAAGTTTGCCTGCACCTTTCTGCAAAAGCATCGATCCAATTCCGCCGGCCATGCCGCCAATACCTGTAACCGTTGCAATGGCGTGTTTGGGGAACATATCACCAACGGTCGAAAATATGTTGGCTGACCACGATTGGTGAGCTGCACACCCAAGCCCAATCATTATGACAGGCAACCAGGGCGAAATAGTTCCCAGAGGTTGTGCCAGCAGAACCAGTAATGGGATAAATGCAAAAATCAACATGGCCTTCATTCGGGCAGCATATGGGTTTTGTCCGGTTTTCCTGATGATGATAGATGGTAGCTTTCCACCATAGATCGATAACATTGAAATGGCATAAAGGGTAAAAATAAGGGCTACGCCCAATCCTTCAGAGGTTTTAATGCCAAATTGCGTATTCAGGTAGGATGGTGTCCAAAAGAGAAAGAACCACCAAACACCGTCGGTCATAAATTTGCCTACTGCAAATGACCAGGTTTGTTTATATTGGAAACAATCAATTAGCGACGCTTTCTTTCCCGGCACTGAAGAGGCAGCCTGTTTTTCAGAAGGATCATCCGAATTTCTGTCTGAGAGGATATAATTCAGTTCGCTTTTATTTACATGAGGATTTTCTTCCGGCTTTTTATACATAAAAACCCAAAATGCCATCCAGATAAAACCGAGAACGCCAATGATGATGAAAGACATTTCCCATCCCCAGGCTTTGGCAAGCATCGGAATTGAAAGCGGGGCAACCAAAGCCCCAACAGATGCACCGGCATTGAAGATACTGGTAGCATATGCCCGGTCTTTTTTAGGAAAATATTCGGCTGTAACTTTGATAGCTGCAGGAAAGTTACCTGCCTCACCGATTGCAAGAACAATACGTGCTACTACAAAACTATACATACTGACGGTTGAAATAACAACAGCCACATCTCCGGTGGCTTTCGCCAGTTCAGCTGCACTGGCAAGTCCAACATATTGTTCGGTTACCACCCCGCAGAGCGCATGCATGCAGGCACCAACTGACCATACCCCGATTGCCCACAGGAATCCCTTTCTTGTGCCCATCCAGTCGATAAACCTTCCGGCAAACAACATTGAGATGGCATAAACAATTGAAAAAATAGAAGTGATGGTTCCATAGTGGTTTTCATCCCAATGAAATTCAGGCTTGATAAATTCGTCCCAGGTTAAGGACAATACCTGACGGTCGAGATAGTTGATGGTTGTAGCTACAAACAGTAGTGCGACTATTGTCCATCGGTAATTGGTCATTTTCTCGTTGAGGGTTCCTGGCTGCATAGCTGTGGTTTATTAGTTTGTTTATGAGTATGGTTTACCTTAATTTCTGGATTGTTTCAATTGTTTTTCGGCAAATCTGAGTGATATATTCCCAGTTTTTGTTGGTCAGAGCCTCTTTGGGGAAGAGTTGCGATCCCATTCCCACACAGTGTACCCCGGCTTTGAACCATTCGGTCAGGTTGGCTTCGTCGGGCGAGACCCCTCCGGTAGGCATAATGCTTACCCACGGCATTGGGCCTTTCACTGCGGCAACAAAACCCGGACCACCCACCTGCGATGCCGGGAAGATTTTAACCACTTCGGAACCTAGTTCGTGTGCACGGCCAATTTCGGTAACCGAACCGCAACCCGGGCTCCAGGCAATTTTTCGCTTGTTGCAGGTGCGGGCAGTCTCTTCGTCAATCAGCGGAGAAACAATAAAATTGGTGCCCAGTTGGATGTAGAGCGCTGCAGTTGGGGCATCGATAACCGAGCCTACTCCTAATATCATTTCGGGAACAGCTTTAATACTCCATTTCGAAAGTTCGCCAAATACTTCGTGGGCAAAATCACCACGATTGGTAAATTCAAAAACCCGTACACCTCCTTCATAACAGGCTTTAATAACCTCTTTGCATACTTCAGTGTCGGGATGGTAGAAAACGGGTACCATACCGGTTTCTTTCATTTTTATTGCGACGTCTATTCTTGAAAAGCGTGCCATTTTTTTGACTTTAAATCTTAATTAATAGGTTCTTTAATGATAACAAAACACATATTCTGATGCAGTTTTAAATTTCTCCAGGTTTACATTACCCCCATTTCTTATTTTTGGGAATAGCCGGATATTATCTCGAAACTCTTCCTGAAGCATCGCCCTCCATCAGTTTTACCACCTCATCAACAGTTACCTGATTGTAATCGCCGTAAATAGTATGTTTAAGGCATGAAGCAGCAACAGCAAAGTTCAATGCTTTCTGATCGTCGTCGGGCCAGGTGATTAACCCGTAAATAAGCCCACCCATAAATGAGTCGCCACCACCTACGCGGTCGATAATATGGGTAATTTGATATTCAGGAGCCTGCCAAAGTTTTTGTCCATCCCACAGAACGCCCGACCAACTGTTATGGCTGGCGCTGATAGAGCCACGCAATGTTGTAATGACTTTTTTGACGTTCGGAAAGCGGCTCATTATTTGCTTCGAAACCGATTCGTAGGCTTCGCCGGTAACATGGCCTCCTGTAATGTTAACTCCTTCTGGTTTAATGCCCAGCACCATTTCGGCATCCTCTTCGTTGCCCAGTACAATATCGCAACCGGCAACCAGCGATGGCATCACTTCAGAAGCTTTTTTCCCATATTTCCATAGTTTGTTGCGATAGTTGAGGTCGCATGAAACGACAATATTTTTGGCCTGTGCTTTTTTGATGGCTTCGGCAACTACATCGGCTGCCCCCTGCGAAATGGCTGGCGTGATACCTGTCCAGTGAAACCAGACTGCCCCCTGAAAAACAGTATCCCAGTCGATCATACCGGGTTTAATATCGCAAATGGCAGAATGGGCACGGTCGTAAACCACTTTCGATGCACGTGAAACGGCCCCGCTTTCCAGAAAGTAAATTCCCATCCGTTCGCCTCCCCAAATAATGTTGTCGATACCCACACCATATTTGCGTAAATCCATTGCACAGGCTTCGGCAATATCATTTTTGGGTAAACGGGTTACAAAGTCAGTTTTGATGCCAAAATTGGCCAGTGATACGGCAACATTCGCTTCGCCGCCACCGAAAGTCGCGACTAATTCGTTTGATTGGGCAAACCGAAGGTTACCCGGAGTGGCCAATCGGAGCATGATTTCTCCAAAGGTTACGATTTTTTTTGACATAAAGTTGATAATTTGTGCATTAGCTAAAAATAGCAATTAATGCAATCGATTGTGTTTTTTTGTTTTTACTTTATAGGTACGAAAACCTCTTTCCTGGAGGTTGACTCAAAAATTGAAATATTTGAACGCGTTGTTGAACGAGATATCTTCGACCATCTGTCCGAGAAGTTCCATGTCGGCCGGAATCTCACCATTTTCGACATCGTTTCCCAACAGATTACAAAGCGTACGGCGGAAATATTCGTGACGGGTATAGGAGAGGAAGCTTCGCGAATCGGTCAGCATTCCGACAAAACGGCTTAACAACCCGAGGTTCGAAAGGGCATTCATCTGTTTTTCCATCCCATCTTTTTGATCGAGGAACCACCAGCCCGAACCAAATTGCAATTTCCCGGCGATTGTTCCATCCTGAAAATTACCAATCATGGTAGCTATCAATTCGTTGTCGCGTGGGTTTAAATTATAAAGAATTGTTTTGGCCAGCATATCTTCGCTGTCGAGCCGGTTCAGAAACTTAGATAATGGTCGGGCTAATTCGAAATCGCCAATCGAATCGAATCCTTTATCCGGGCCTAAATTGTTGAAAAGCCTGCTGTTGTTATTGCGAAGCGCACCAAAATGGAATTGTTGCGTCCAGCCTCGGCTGTAATCCATTATCCCAAAACGGTACAACATACAGGATTTGAATTTCAGAATCTCTCCACCGTTGAGTTGGTGCCCTTTCCTTATTTTGTTGAAGATTTCGCTGATTTCGGCATCAGTATAATCGGCCGCATAGGCTGTTTCAAGTCCGTGGTCCGAAAGGCGACACCCGTTTTTGTGGAAATAGGCATGGCGTTTCTCCAGTGCGGCCATAAATAGGTCGAATGTGCTGATTTCGATGTCGGTAACTTTCCCCAGTTTGTCCACATAGCTGTTGAATATTGTGCTATCTTCGACAGTCATGGCCATATCGGGGCGCCATGCAGGTAATACTTTTACCTCAAACCCACTCTCTTTGATAGCTTGATGGTATTCGAGCGTGTCGGTTGGGTCGTCAGTCGTACAAATGGTATGCACATTGGCCATTTGAATAATATTCCTGCAACTGTATTTGGGGGTTTTTAATTTTGCGTTGCATTCATCGTAAATTTCACGTGCAGTTTTGGGGCTCAGTACTTTATTGATGCCAAAGAATTTCTTTAATTCCAGATGTGTCCAGTGAAACAGTGGGTTCCGCAATGTGTATGGAACTGTTTCAGCCCATTTTTCAAATTTTTCCCAGTCGGAGGCATTGCCTGTGCAGAAACGTTCGTTTATCCCGTTGGTACGCATAGCCCTCCATTTGTAGTGGTCGCCGTAGAGCCAAATTTCCGTGATATTGTTAAAGCTTCTGTTTTCAGCTATCTCTTTGGGGTTGATGTGGCAGTGGTAATCGAAAATGGGCATGGCTGCCGCATGTTCGTGATATAAAATCTGTGCAGTTTTGGTTTGCAACAGAAAGTTTTCATCCATAAATGGCTTCATAAATATCTGATTTGTAATCTTTAATAAATTTATTTAATATCGAAAAGCCGGCAGATATGCCTTTCGAAAAGGTTCTCCTCCACACAACTTCCCACTAAATCAGCATGTTTTTTTAATAAGTCGGTGTAGTGCGCGCCCATCTCTGAAGCAATTTTATAGCCGACATGGATCAGTTGCCTGAAATTGGGATTGTAGTCGGGGTGACCCGGAATGTGGCGTAAAGTGTTGGCCAGCTTTTCGCTGCTCCACGACGCAACTTCGTCAGCCGACGGAAGTTCATTGCTCTTGATATCAATGACATCGGCATACGGGGCGCAAAGTTCCGCTTTCCGCGAAAGCGCCTCTTTGTAGATGGTTTTGGCTGTTTCGAGTGCTTCGCCACCGGCAAGGGCCAGGCCAATCACCTCTTCGAGCCAGGTGGTTCCTGCTGTTTTTACATGGATGCCTTTATCGTATTGTTGTATGATTCGCGCAATTTCGGGATAGATGGAGAATTTGTCGGAGCCCGAATGTACGCTTAGTTTCAGGTTTTCGGGCAATCCAAATTCTTTCACTGCAAAATCGATGACCAGAATATCTTCTTCAAATTCGCGGGCAAACTGGGCTGCTTCGCCCACATAATCGACTCCTTTATTGAACCTTCCGGTGAATTTAGGGGCAATGGTTTGTGCCGGAATCTGCTGGTGGGCTACCATTTTCAGGATAAAAAACATTTCGACAGGAGTTTGTGGCGACTCAACTTCGTCCATCGAAATCTCCGTTACAAAATTTTCAGCCCCCTTTCGTTCTGCAATAAACCGATAGATGCGACCCGCTTCGGCAATGGCGGCAAGGAATTTACCGGCGATGGTGCGGAGCTGTTGTTCGTCGACTTCGAAAGGATGTTTGATTTGCGGAATGGCCAGTTTACCGGTATATTTTTTACATGATTCGATAAATGCTGCAATTTCTTCTTCCGACGATGGAGTCCCAATTCGGTTGGCTACATCGAGGGTGAAGAAATCGGAAGCGCCAATAAACCCTTCAACATTGCTTAAATTGATATGGTCTGCATCGACAAAATATTGACCGTTGTAACCCAGGGCTTTCACAGCCTTGTCAGCTTCCACACGGGTATCAGCCGGTTTCGAATGAACATAGGTGTGTTCGCGGTTCGATTTATTCCATACCGGAACGATCTCTATTCCTGCTTTTTGGGCTTTTGTAATTGCGCTCAACTGAGCTTCGCCCTGATGGCTAAAGCGGTCACCAATTCCAAAGCTATATTTCCCGATTTTCATATTTTAAGCGTTTGTTTTATTCAATTTTATCCATCAAATTTATTTTCCGTGTTCGTTCACGAAGATAATGGCTTTTTGTCTTTTTGTTAGGTTCAAAATATCAAAAGTGCCTAAAAATGTTCTTAAACATTTATTCCGTGTTCGTACACGATATAAAAATAATCTTTTATAGATTTGTTGTCGAGTTTGTAATACAACCAGTTTTATGACGACAAAACGAAATATCCGGATCAAAGATATTGCCGAAAAGGCAGGCGTTTCCATTGGTACAGTCGATCGTGTTTTGCACAAACGCGGCGAGGTGGCCGAAACTACGCGCAAGGTGATCATGCAGATTGTCGAGGAGCTCGATTACCATCCCAATATTTTGGCCAGTACGCTGGCTTCGAAAAAAAATATCATGATTGCGACGTTGATGCCCAAATCGGCTACCCCCGATAGTTATTGGGCTAAGCCGCATCGGGGCATTACATCGGCTATCGGAAAAATGACCCAATACGGTGTAAGGGCGCAACATTTCTATTTCGAAATGGAGGTGGAAGGATCATTTTCGGCCGAAGCTTTGAAGCTGTTGGAAGCCAATCCCGATGCGGTATTGATGGCACCCTGGGCTGAGGTAGAGGCACTGAAATTTACCCAAAGATTGGATGAGCGTTTGATACCTTATCTTTTTATCGACTCGAATCTCGAAGGGGCACATCCGGTCAGTTTTGTCGTGCAAAATTCGTTGCAGAGCGGCTACCTGGCGGCGAAGCTGATTGACTACGGGGTAAGTACTGACAGTCAGTTACTACTACTGCACATTACCAAAAAAGGGCTGATTTCACGTCACTTGTCAGACCGCGAAAAGGGATTTATGCATTACTTCGAAATGCGAGGAGTTTCGCCATCCCGAATTCTAAAACTCGAGATAGCTGGGAATAGCGGCGAGCTGGAAGAAAAACTTTCAGCTGTTGGGTTGGCGTTGTGTGATATCGCGGCTGTTTTTGTAACCAACTCTAAAGTCCATTTGGCTGCCGAAAGTTTCAAATCGCTTTGCAAAACACCAAAAATTATTGGATATGACCTAATTCCACAAAATATTGCGTTGCTCAAAACCGGGGTTATCGATTTTCTGATAAGCCAGAAACCCGAAGCTCAAGGTTATATGGCTGCCAATTTGCTCTTCGATTTTCTGATTAAGAAGGAGCAGGTGCCGGCTGAAAATTATATTTCAATAGACATCATCGCGGCTGAGAACCTCGATTATTATTCATCATTTTAGAAATAAATATCATATTATGAAAAAGATATCATTCGACGACTTAAGCGGAAAAGTTTGTGTTATCACAGGCGGTGCCGGAGTTATTGGTGTTTCCATTGTGAAAGCATTGGCTTCGGTAGGAACAAAAGTGGCTATTGTCGACCTGAACGAAGAGCTTGCCCAGCAGGTTGCTGCAGAGATTGCAGCCGAAACCGGGGCCGTAATCATTGGTGTGAAAGCCAATGTGTTGGAGAAGGAGTCGCTCGAAGCGGCCAAAGTTGTGATTAACGAAAAACTGGGGACGATCGATCTGTTAATTAATGGCGCAGGTGGGAATTCGCCCCAGGCTACCACACAGGTTGAACAGCTCGATGATACCAACATCCAAAATCTTGAAGCATCGTTTTACGGCTTGCAGATGGAGGGCTTTGACAAGGTTTTTGCGCTTAACTTTAAAGGTACACTGCTCCCGACGATGGTTTTTACCCGCGATATGCTGACTAACCGCTCCGGTTCGGTTATCAATATCTCGTCAATGAATTCGTATCACCCGCTCACCAAAATTCCGGCTTACTCGGCTGCGAAAGCTTCGGTGAACAACTTTACCGAGTGGCTGGCCGTCCATCTGGCCAAAGTGGGGATTCGCGTAAACGCGGTGGCCCCCGGCTTTTTTATCACCAGTCAAAACCGCTTTTTGGTACTCGACGAAAAGACAGGCGGTTACTCTGCCCGTGGCAACAAAATTGTAACCAACACCCCAATGGGTAAGTTTGGCGATCCCAGTGATTTGCAAGGTGCTGTTTTATATTTATTATCAGACATTTCCTCTTTCGTAACCGGAATAGTCATTCCGGTCGATGGTGGTTTTAACGCTTACAGCGGCGTATGATAATATGGATAACTACAAACTGAATAATCCAAAATAACATGAAAAGAAGAGATTTTATTTCGATTACCGGCACAACGGCGGCCGGAACGCTGATTACGGCCCCGGTTCAGGGATTTGCAAAAAGTTCGGCAGCCAAAAAACGATTGGTGCTGGTGGGAACCGGCGACCGCGGTTCGGGTTTCTGGGGCAAAACAGTTCTTCAAAATTATGGCGACATCGTCGAGTTTGTCGGTTTGTGCGATATCAATCCAGGCAGGGCGGCCTATGCAAAAGAGAGAATGGGCACTAACTGTCCGGTTTTTACCGATTTCGACGAGATGATGAAAGCTGTGAAACCCGATATGGTTATTGTAACCACTGTTGATGCCACCCATCACCATTTTATAGTAAAAGCATTGGAATATGGGGCCGAAGTGCTTACCGAGAAACCTATGACCACCGACGAGGTGAAAATGAAACAGATTCTCGATGCAGAAAAAAAATCGGGTATTCCTGTAAAAGTAGGCTTCAACTATCGCTACGGAACCATCTTTACTGAACTTAAAAAATTACTTGCATCGCACCGTGTAGGGACAGTCACTTCTGTCGATTTTCACTGGTACCTGAATGTTTTTCATGGGGCAGCCTATTTTCGCCGCTGGCATGGCCAGCGGGACAAGAGTGGGACATTGCTGTTGCACAAAGCCAGTCATCATTTCGATTTGCTTAACTGGATGATTGATTCAGACCCGGTTGAGGTTAGTGCGCTGGGTATGCTTGAGCATTACGGAAAAAACAATAGTTTCAGGGGCGGGAAATGTCGGGGCTGTCAACATAAGGAAAAGTGTAAGTTTTTCTGGGATATCACCAAAGAGCCCAATATGATGAAGCTTTATGTCGAGAACGAACACCAGGATGGCTATATCCGCGACAACTGTCTCTGGCGCGAAAATATTGATATTTTCGACAAGATGGCGGTACAGATTAAATATGCCAATGGCGTAAGTGTCTCTTATTCCTTGACCACCTATTCGCCATACGAAGGCTGGAGGATTGCCTTTAACGGAATGGCTGGCCGTATCGATGCCAGCGAAGGAATTCCGTGGGGCAAGGCCAATAGCATCGATCAAGCCAATCTGCATACGCAGGAAATGTCGCAAAACTTCTCAGGTTCGGCACCCGATCGGGAAGAGATAATGGTTGCCGATAATTTTGGTTCTTACGAAATTATGAAGATTCCGGTATCGAAAGGCGGCCATGGCGGAGGCGATGTGGTGTTGCAGGATAAAATCTTCCGCAACCCGAATATGGCTGATCCTTATAAACATGCAGCTGGCTCGCGCGACGGTGCAATGGCTTGTCTGATTGGTATTGCTGCCCGAAAATCGATAGACGAAGGGCGTACTGTTAAAATCGAAGAGCTCACCGATTTAATTCCGTCTGTCAACAGAGGTTGATGATTTTGTAACTCTTAACTGAAAAGATATGCCGTTCGAACTAAAAAAAGATTGCAAATATGCCATGCTGGTTCCTACCAGTATGGGGGTGAGGATTACCCCTCCGAATGGTCAGCCTGTACACAGCAGTACCACATTCGAGATGTATGCCACCAGTGCCGAAACCAACGTAGCCAGTATCTCCTCCTATCTTGGGCTTCCGGTAAAAGTGTTGACCACTTTTGTGAAGGATAGTCCAATCGCTCATTTTATCAAATCCAATCTTCGAAGCCGGAATATGGATTTCGAGGGGCCCGAGATCCCGCAAGGTGGGCCATGGGGTTATCGTCATCAGTTCAATATTGCCGACAGTGGTTTTGGCACCCGTGGTCCGAGAGTCCAGAACGACCGTGCCGGCGAAGTAGGCCGGACACTCAATGTGAAAGATTTTGATTTGGAACGTATTTTCGGAGAGGAGGGCGTTCAAATTGTCCATCTGTCAGGATTGATTGGCGCACTTTCGCCCGAAACCAGCGAATTTTGTCTACAGATTGCCCGTTTTGCCAAAAAATATGGCACCCGTATCTCATTCGACCTTAACTACAGGGCATCGTTTTGGAAAGGCCGCGAGAAAGAACTTCGCGAAATCTTTACCGAGATTGCTTCGGTTTCCGATATTTTGATTGGGAACGAAGAGGATTTTCAACTTTGCTTTGGCATTGAAGGCCCCGAAGCAGGAGGTCATGGAATAGAAGCTGAAATTGAGGGCTTTAAAGGAATGATTAGCCGAGTTAAAGAAGCTTTTCCGAATGCATCGGTATTTGCAACCACTTTGCGTCAGGTGATCAGTACCAATCAGCATCTTTGGGGGGCCATTATGCTCGAGGGCGAAACGTGGCAGGTGATTGAACCGCGCCGCATCGATGTACTCGATCGCATTGGCGGTGGCGACGGTTTCGTAGGCGGTCTGCTTTATGCCATCCTGAAGGGTTGGGAACCCGAAACATGGCCGCAGTTTGGATGGGCTACCGGCGCACTGGCCACAACTTTCTTAACCGATTATGCCCAACCCGCCGACGAGGAGATGGTTTGGAGCATCTGGGGCGGAAATGCGAGAGTGAAAAGGTAGTAAACAGCAGTTGTTGAAAGTGGACAGTCGTTTTGCTCAATGATATTTTTTGAGACAGCCATTACCTCCAGCCGCTTAAAAACTAAATATTATGATTTATTATTCAACCGGTTCCGTGAACCAGGAGCTGACAGCCGACGACCTGAGAAAAGGGTTGTATGAGGCGCTCGACAAGATAGGACCAAAACGCAAAGTTTTGGCTATCCCGCCCGATTATACTCGTCTGCCAAGCCGTGCCGGCGAACTGACCGAAATGGTCTGGCAATTTTATGGCGATAAACTGACTGATGTGTTGCCGGCATTGGGGACCCACTCTCCAATGACTGACAAACAGATAGCACACATGTTTGGCACCTTGCCATCGTCGCTGATTCGCGAACACGACTGGCGTAATGATGTGGTTACCGTTGGCGAAGTTCCTGCATCGTTTGTCAATGAGGTCTCCGAAGGCGCTGTTGAGTTTCCCTGGCCGGCTCAAGTGAATAAACTGCTGGTCGATGGCGGTTTCGATTTGATCCTGTCTGTCGGACAGGTGGTTCCGCATGAAGTGGTTGGGATGGCCAATTACAATAAAAATATTTTTGTAGGAACTGGCGGCGTCGAAGGCATCAATAAAAGCCATTTTGTGGGGGCCGCCTACGGTATGGAACGAATGATGGGCCATGCCGACACGCCCGTTCGCCGTATCTTCAACTACGCTTCCGACCATTTTACCCAACATCTGCCTATTGTTTATATCCAAACTATAGTTGGGCTCGATAAAAGTGATGGCAAAATCAAAACGCGTGGACTTTTTATCGGCGACGACTTCGAAGTTTTTGACCGGGCCGCTAAATTAGCCCTCGAAGTAAACTTCGAAATGGTAGATAGGCCCTTCAAAAAAGTAGTGGTTTTTCTCGACCCTACAGAATTCAAAAGTACCTGGTTAGGCAATAAATCCATCTACCGTACCCGGATGGCCATTGCCGACGGGGGCGAACTGATTGTGTTGGCACCAGCGTTAAAAGAGTTTGGCGAAGACAAAGAGATTGACCGTCTTATCCGCAAATATGGTTATTTGGGTACCCCGGCGACATTGAAAGCGTGCGACGAAAACGAAGAGTTGCGCAATAATCTAAGTGCTGCAGCACACCTGATTCATGGTTCGTCAGAGGGGCGATTTTCCATTACTTATTGTCCCGGAAACGAAGTTGAGAATCTTTCCCGCGAGGAGATTGAAAGCGTTGGATTTCGTTATGCCCATTTAGATGAGATGATGCAGGTGTACGACCCTTATTCCCTGCGCGATGGCTGGAATCAAACCGATAGTGGCGAGGAGTTTTATTTTATCTCTAATCCGGCTTTGGGACTTTGGGCCTATCGTGAAAGATTCAAATATTAGGGTAGAAGCCGATTGTAATTCGTAAATTGCGCATAAAAACAGGCTGAGATGAAATTGGCTGAAGTAAAATGGGGGATTATCGGATGTGGCAATGTCACCGAAGTAAAGAGTGGACCAGCGTTGCAAAAAGTAGCTCATTCGTCGTTGGTGGCAGTAATGCGCCGTTCGGCTTTTCTGGCCGAAGATTATGCCCGTCGTCATCAGGTTCCACGTTGGTATTCCGATGCAACTGAAATAATTGCTGACCCTGAGGTGAATGCCGTTTATGTGGCAACCCCCCCCGATACTCATGCCGAATATGCCATCCGGGCCATGCGGGCAGGCAAAGCGGTTTATGTCGAAAAGCCGATGGCTCGAAACTATACCGAATGTTGTGAGATGATCCGCGTGGCGAGGGAAACCGGTATGCCACTGTTGGTTGCTTACTATCGCAGGGCGTTGCCTGGTTTTGCAAAACTCAAGGCGTTGATTGCCGAAGGTGCAGTGGGCAAGGTACGCATGGTCAATGTACGTCTGTTCAGGGCGCTCGAAGAGAATATGCTTGGCGAAGTCTTGCCCTGGCGCCTGCAGCCCGAAATCAGCGGAGGCGGAATTTTCTTCGATTTGGCTTCGCACACGCTCGATTATCTCGACTACCTTTTTGGCCCTATTGGAAAGATTGAAGCCAACACGTTGAATATGGCCAAGCAATATCAGGCCGAAGATACCGTACTGGCCAACTGGGTTCACGAAAGTGGCGTAGCCGGAAGCGGAACATGGTGTTTTGTAACCTCCGAAATCAGTCAGACCGATGAGATTGAAATCATCGGCAGCGATGGGCGTTTACGCTATTCGACTTTTGATTTTGTTCCAGTTGTGCTCGAAAATCGTTCAGGCAGGAAGGAGTTTCCTTTTCCAAAGCCCGACCATGTGCAGCAATTTCTGATTGAAAAGGTGGTGCAATCGCTTCGTGGCGAAGGCGAATCTCCTTCAACAGGGATTACCGCTGCTCGTACCAGTTGGGTAATGGACAGAATGGTGGCGGGATATTACAGCAACACGATGAATGATAAATGATACATCGCGATAGCAATAGCATCTTCGGCCATTTTATCTAATGTCTAATCTCTGATATCTCTTGTCTAAAAAGAATGAAAATAATTATCGACGATAAAATACCCTATATCAAAGGAGCACTCGAGCCTTTTGCCGACGTGGTTTACCTTCCGGGAAACAAAACCACGCCTGAAGTGGTTAAAGATGCAGATGCCATCATCACCCGGACCCGCACCATTTGCAACGAGCAGTTGCTGGCCGGTTCGTCGGTGAAACTGATTGCCACAGCGACCATTGGGTACGACCATATCGATACGGCATGGTGTGAGCAAAACGGAATCAAATGGACCAATGCGCCGGGTTGCAATTCCGGTTCAGTAGAACAGTATATTGCGTCGGCTATTGTGACAATGGCACAACAAAAGGGGATTACCCTGGCCGGTAAGACACTGGGCGTGGTTGGTGTCGGAAATGTTGGGAAGAAGGTGGCCCGTGTAGGCGAGATATTGGGAATGCAGATCTTGCTAAATGACCCGCCTCGCGCCCGAGCCGAAGGAAACGGTGGTTTTAAACCACTCGAAACCATTCTGGACAAGAGCGATTTTATTTCACTGCATGTGCCTTTGAATATGGATGGCGAGGATGCCACTTTTCATCTGGCCGATGAAAAATTCTTTGAAAAATGTCTTCAAAAACCAATTTTTCTCAATTCATGTCGTGGCGAGGTGGTCAAGACTGAGGCGCTCAAAAACGCGATAGCCAAAGGCCAGGTGTCGGGAACGGTTATCGATTGTTGGGAAAATGAGCCCAATCTGGATTTAGAGTTGCTCTCGATGGTCGATTTGGCCACGCCCCATATAGCCGGTTACTCGCGCGATGGTAAAGCCAACGGAACGGCCATGAGTGTTCAGGCAGTAAGCCGTTTTTTCAATTTGGGCATCAATAAATGGAAATGTAAAGAAGTAGAGCAAGCTGACAATAAGGATATTATTATCGATTCCAATGGAAAAGCACTGCAGCAGTTATTGACAGAAGCCATTTGGGCTACTTACAATATTCGGGAAGACGACCGTCGGTTACGGGCTTCGGTCGAAACATTCGAGAAGCAGCGTGGCGACTATCCCGTAAGGCGCGAATTTCCGTTCTTTAATGTATTTTGCAATACTAACGATATCAAGGCTGTAAAGAAATTGGAGCAGCTTGGATTCAGGCTTTAAGCAAATAACTACAGAGATAATTTTTGAACAAAATAGAAGTACAATGAAAAAAGCAGACATTGGCCTGATTGGCCTGGCAGTGATGGGGGAGAACCTTGTCCTGAATATGGAAAGTAAAGGCTTTACGGTGGCCGTTTACAACCGTACGGTCGATAAAGTCGACAAGTTTATGGCTGGCCGCGGTGCCGGAAAGAAGTTTATTGGTTGCCACACCATCGAAGAGTTGTGTGCCAACCTCGAGCGGCCGCGCAAGGTGATGATGCTGGTAAAAGCCGGTTCGCCGGTTGACGATTTTATCGAACAGATTATTCCCTATCTCGAACCCGGCGATATCATTATCGATGGTGGTAACTCCCATTTCCCCGACACCATTCGGAGGGCCAAATATGTCGAGAGCAAAGGGTTTCTCTATATCGGGACAGGCGTCTCGGGAGGCGAAGAGGGAGCGTTGTTGGGGCCTTCGATGATGCCCGGGGGGTCGCCGGCAGCATGGCCTCATGTGAAAAATATCTTTCAGGCGGTAGCGGCGAAAGTCGAAGATGGCTCGCCCTGCTGCGACTGGGTAGGCGAAAATGGCGCCGGCCACTTTGTGAAAATGGTCCACAACGGCATCGAGTATGGCGATATGCAGATTATCTGCGAAGCATATCAACTGATGAAAGAGCTGCTGGGCATGGACTACGACGAAATGCATAAAGTTTTTGCCGAATGGAACGAAGGCGAACTCGATAGTTATCTGATTGAAATCACACGAGATATACTTGGCTACCGCGATGAAAACGGGGAGGCACTGGTCGAGAAAATTCTCGATACTGCCGGACAAAAAGGTACCGGAAAATGGACCGGCGTGGCTGCACTCGATTTGGGTATTCCACTTACACTGATTGGCGAATCGGTATTTGCCCGTTGCCTCTCGGCCCAGAAAGATTTACGTGTGAAAGCATCGAAAGTACTGACCGGGCCGGACAAACTGTTCAAAGGCGACAAGGCCGCTTTCCTTAGTGACCTGAAAGATGCACTCTATGCAGCAAAAATTATATCCTATGCGCAAGGTTACGACCTGATGCGCGAAGCGGCCAAAGAGTATGGCTGGAAACTCAACAATGGTGGTATTGCGCTGATGTGGCGTGGCGGTTGCATTATTCGTTCGGTATTCCTGGGTAAAATCAAAGAGGCTTTCGACAAGAATCCGGAGCTTGAAAACCTGCTGCTCGACGATTTCTTTAAAATGACGATGGAGAAAGCTCAGGCCGGAATGCGCCGTGTGGTGGCTACAGCTATCAGCAATGGTGTTCCTGCACCTACGCTGGCCAGCGCTGTAACCTATTTCGACGGTTTCCGCAGCGAACGTTTGCCCGCCAACTTGTTACAAGCCCAGCGCGATTACTTTGGTGCACACACCTACGAACGTACCGACAAACCACGCGGCCAGTTCTTCCACACCAACTGGACGGGGCGTGGAGGCGATACCGCTTCGACAACTTATACGGTGTAGGAGAGAGCCCCTCCCTAAAAGGGAGAGAAGAAATCAAGAGCCGCCTTCCCATACGGAAGGCGGCTCTTGATTTTGTTATTAATGAAGAGAGCTGCTCTTTCAACTTGTTTGTAATCAAATTATTGGTCATTATGATCTCGATATCAATCTCAGGTTCTTCAATTTCATCGATACACTCATGGCCAACCTTTGTTGACTACATTTTAACAGTTCAGTTCTGGCGAAGGAATGCTTTGGGTCAGTCTAAATAATTGCGCTGTATCAGGAATATCGGTAAGCCTTATTTTACCGTCCGTGCCGATAATGTTAATTTGTTTTAAATTTCAAATAATTGATTTTCAGTATTTAGTGTTTTTTTTAGCCCCCCCAAATATATTTGAGGGTTTTCACTCTCCGTCTGCACCGCGCGCACATCCATTATAGAAAAGTTAGCTTTAGCTCATTTCCCGTGTAACAATAGGTATTATTGAAAACAGAAACAGGCAGCCGAAAGGTTGCCTGTTTGAGAACGGAATTCTTTAATTTTTTATGTTGATAGGATATGAATGGCATCCAGTAGTTTGATATTCACATCTTTGTCGTATTTGATGGCTTTATTGAAAGGCACCAGTTCAATCTGGTCGTTCGAGATACCCACCATTACACTTTTTTGGTCGTCGAGCAGTGCTTCTACAGCTGCTACGCCCAAACGGCTTGCCAGAATACGGTCGGAAGCCGTTGGTGAACCGCCACGCTGGATATGGCCCAAAATGGTTACCCTAACATCGTATTGTGGAAATGCCTTTTCAACTTCTCGGGCAATATTGAATGCCCCGCCGGCTTTTTCACCTTCGGCAACCAGTACAATCGATGAGTTTTTGCTTTTGCGGTAACCCGACTTGATATAGTTCTCGAGCGTTGTAATATCCGTGTCGGTTTCAGGAATCATCACGGCTTCGGCTCCTGAGGCTATCCCGCCGTTCAGGGCCAGAAACCCGGCATCGCGCCCCATCACTTCGATAAAGAAAAGACGTTCGTGCGCTGTGGCCGTATCGCGGATTTTGTCAACCGCTTCGATTATGGTATTCAGTGCAGTGTCGTAACCAACAGTAAAATCGGTTCCAAAAAGGTCATTGTCAATGGTTCCGGGAACGCCAACAATTGGGATTCCAAATTCCTGGGCAAATATGCGGGCACCGGTAAAGGTACCGTCACCCCCAATTACGACCAGCGCGTCAATTCCCTCTTCTGTAAGATGCTGGTAGGCCAGTTCGCGCCCCTCTTTGGTGCGAAATTCCTGACTGCGTGCCGATTTCAGAATTGTGCCACCCAATTGGATGATATTGCTTACATCGCCTGATGCAAGCGTTTTGAAGTTTTTCTCTATCAATCCTTTGTAACCCTGATAGATGCCAACGACTTCTCTTCTGTAGAAGATAGCTGTACGTACTACAGCCCTGACGGCTGCATTCATTCCCGGAGCGTCGCCACCGGATGTCAGTACCCCGATTTTTTTTATCGGATTGTCTATATAATCACCTGGTTCAGGCGATCTATACTCTTTAGCCATAGATAATAATATTTATCAATAACAAAGTTAAGATTCTAATTGATCCTAACAGTTGCCTGCGTGTTAAGTTTATTTGAAATGTCAGTTTTTTGCCAGTTGTTCAACGAAAGTTGCTACCGACTCGAGCAGGTGCTTCGGGGTTGAGGTTGCCCCGCAGATCCCTGCCGATTGAATATTGTTAAACCATTCCGGATCAATGTCTTCTGTGGTAGATATAAATTTACTGTTGGGATTGACTGAACGGCAAATATCGTAGAGCATTTTGCCATTCGAGCTTTTGACCCCACTGACAAACAGGATGATATCGTATTTGGCCGCAAAATCCTTGATCCCCGGAATACGGTTGGCTACCTGACGACAAATGGTGTCGTGAACTTTTACCGGCCTATTCTGCGAGCGTAGGTGAAGCTCGTCGGCCAAAATATGAAAACCGTCTAACCCTTTGGTTGTCTGAGAGTAGAGTTCGATTGGACGGTTAAAATCGATTTTATCAATGTCTTCAACTCCTTCTACAACAATTGCTTTCCCCTCAGTTTGACCTACCAGCCCGTTTACTTCGGCATGTCCTTTTTTGCCGTAAATAATGACCTGATTGTTGACCCTCTCAGTCGAATAATGACTTTCCCTGATACGTTGCTGAAGTTTCAGTACTACCGGACAGGTGGCATCTATCAGTTTGATATTGTTGTCCAGGGCATGCTGGTATACTTCCGGTGGCTCGCCGTGGGCGCGAAGCAATACCGTGGTCTCTTTCATGGTAAAGAACTGTTCGTGCGAGATGGTGACCAACCCTTTCTGGCTGAGCCTTTCTACCTCGGTATTGTTATGGACGATGTCGCCAAGGCAATAGAGCCGTTCCTGTTCGTCGAGCGCCTCCTCTGCCCGCCGGATAGCCTCTACCACTCCAAAACAAAAGCCTGATTTTTTATCAATTTCTATTTTCATCGTTATCAATTGTCAATACGACATCGTCCCTCTTCAAATTTTCCCGGCCATCAATGGCAAATTAATGGCTATAAAAGCCCATCATTGCCCGTTCTCCGGTTCACCTGCTCCAATACCCAGTTCATCTGCTCTTCGCGACTGATAAAACTATTATCGAGCAGCAGGGCATCGTCGGCACGGCGCAAGGGACTTTCCGATCGGGTCTCATCGAAATGGTCGCGACTGGTTACATTTTCCAGAATTTGGTCGTAACTTACCTTCTCGCCTTTGGCCACCAGTTCATCGAACCGACGTTGAGCCCTCACATCGGCCCTTGCCGTCATGAAGATTTTCAATTCAGCCTGAGGAAAAACCACTGTGCCAATATCGCGGCCATCCATCACAATCCCTTTGTCGCGCCCCATAGCCTGTTGGAGCGATACCAGCAGTTTTCGTACTCCCGGTATGGCTGCTACCTGACTGACATTTTGCGATACTGTGAGCTGGCGAATCTCTTCTTCCACATTTTCTCCGTTCAGCCAAATGTCGTTATGGTCGGTAGCCGGATTGTATTTAAATAGTACGTCGATTTGGTGAAGCTGTTTCTCTAATTCCCCAATATTTATCACCCCTTTATCGATGATGCCGTTGCGCAGGCAATAAAGGGTAACGGCACGGTACATGGCCCCGGTGTCGATGTAAATGTAATTGAGCTGACGGGCAACCTCTTTGGCTACTGTGCTTTTCCCGCACGACGAGTAGCCGTCGATGGCAATGATTATCCTGTTGTTATTGTTTGACATTAAATATATGTATGATCTTGACTATTAATTACCAGTAGTTTACAATAAAAAGTAAATTTCATTCTTTGTACAAATCGACTTTTTGTCCCTTTGAATTTATCTTATACGCAAAGATAACAAACTGGCAATGCACAAACCCAATTTACGGGGAAGTGTACTATAAATTCTGCTGTTTCAATCGTTCCACCACTTCGTAAACAATGGGACAGACTTCGCAGTTTTTTAAAGTCAGCTGAAGGATTTGGGCAAAGCGCCGACGGTCGGTATGAGGGTATTCACGACAGGCTTTGGGGCGATACTGGTACACCATGCAGTAGTTATCGGCCATCAGAAATGGACAGGGGGTATCGTTAAAAACATAATCCTGATCTTCGTCCAAATGAAGGTATTGCTCAATCAATTGTGCCGGTTTTATTTTCAGATGGCGGGCCAGCCGTTCGATATCCTTATCGGTTACAATTGGGCTAATCGAGCTACAGCAGTTGGCACAGGTCAGGCAGTCGAATTCGGAAAATACCCGATCGTGCAGTTCGTGTACCACCTCATCCAAATTACGGGGCGGTTTCTTTTTAAGCTTCTTGAAAAATGCCCTGTTCTCGTCACCCTTCTTTTGGGCCAACGCGCCAACATTGTTTTTATCGGCCTCCATCCTGCTGTATCGAAACCAATTTTGAAATACTTCTTTTCATCTTTACCTGGGCAATAAAAAGCCCGGCGATAACCACCCCGATACCGGCCAGCTTGCGAAGCGTAAGTGCCTCGTCGAGAATATACCAGGCAAAAAGGGCCGTGAAGACCGGTATGATATTGATAAACATATTGGCATCGTTAATTCCGACGGTTTTTACACTGTAGGCATACAGAATAAAGGCAATGCACGAGGCGAAAAAGGCCAGTTTCACAATGCCCCAAAGTGCGGTAGCATCAAAAGGGGTGTTTATCAGACTGTTGCTTTCGAAAACCAGCCAGAAGGGAAGGAAATAGAAAATTCCGATAAAATTCTGGTAGGTGATGATCGAGGTGGGGTTATATTTTTTGGCCAGATCTTTCAGCACTACGGTATAGGCGATTGCCGAAAAGACTGCCAGAAACTCGAGTGCAATGCCCAGTGGCGAAGCGGTCAGATTAAATGATGAGTCGAACACCACCATTGAAACCCCGGCAAACGATATCACAATACCGATAAAATTGCGGAAAGAGAGTTTCTCCCCGTGAAAACGGGAGGCTGCAAAAGGCGAGAAGAGCGGAATGGTGGCAACAATTATTGCCCCAACGGTACTCGATACATATTTTAACCCATAACTTTCGCCCATGAAATAGAGGAACGGCTCAAAAAAGGCCAGCAGCAGAAATAGTTTACGGTCGGCTTTTGCCACTGGGATCAATTTTTTGGTCAGTTTCCCATAAATAAAGAGTAGCACGGCGGCAATCACCAACCTGAAAAAGACAGTGGTCAATGGCCCGTAACTGACATAGACCTCTTTTACCCAAACAAACGAAAAGGCCCAAAAAATCATCGAAAAGAGAAGGGCCAGATACACCACACCTTTTTTTTCCTGCATATTCAAAAATATAGGTTGCAAAAGTAGCGAAAATCATTGGGTAAAAAATTATCCGGTTACTGGTTGTCCGTTATCGTCATTCACATTTGACTGCGACAGGCCGCATCGAAGTTCCATTGGGTAGCAATGGCTCATTTATAAATTCCTTTTCGCCTGATGAACAACTTCATGATTGATTTGTAGATATAGTGAATATTAAAAATTGCTTTTATGAGAACTTTATGGATAATAGTTTTGGTGTTTAGCCAACTTTGTGTTTTTGCTCAGGATAATCCTGCCTTTACGGTTCAGCAACCCTCGATCCCACAGGTGCCTGTTGCTTCGGTGGACAGTGGCCGACGATTAGCTCCAAATCCTGTAATCCGTTTAAATATCTATACAACTTATGCCTTCGACGATAAAGTGGATGTCCGAGAATCGCATACAAGCTTTTTCAGAGGGAAAATTCAAGGTGGGTTTCAATGGGGCGGAGGCTTGGAGTATATGCTAATTCCAACGCAAAGTATCGAACTGATTTATCTGCGACTTAAAAGTGACTCGCCGATGAATTATTACGATAACGACCTCGGCCAGACTGTTTCTACAGTTTACGATTTGTCATCCAACTTTATCATGCTCAGTTCGAACCGATATTTTAAACCAATCTGCCAATAGAACCCTTTGTTGGTGCGCAGGCGGGGATTACTATCTTCAATAACAGCGTTGAGGGAACCAGTCAATCCGAAAGTGCCACTAAATTTGCCTGGGGAGCCCGAGCAGGAGTTAATATTTGGGTTTCCGATCGGGTTGGCCTGAAAATCCAGGCCGGGCTATTGTCGGCAGTACAGTCGGTAGGCGGAGGGCTCTTTTTGGGTACCGGGGGGATTGGAGCAGGAATCAACGCCTATTCGTCGTATATGCAATTCAATATTGGCGGAGGTCTTATTTTTAATTTAGGGAAATAGTCCTGCCCGAAACAGGCCTGTTTGGTTATTCCAGCTCCAACGCCATATCAAGGTTGAGACCGTTGTACTCAAAACAGCCTAAGGTCTGGAACCCATTCTTGCGATAAAAGTTGACAGCCTTATCGTTATCGGCCTGTACTCCACCCCAAAGAATGATTCTTTTGCGGCCATTCTCTTTCATTTCCGAACGGATAAACTGGAAAAGCAGGTCTCCAATGCCACAGCTCTGCCAGCTATCGGCTACCGAAGGGGCAAAAGTGCAATCGGTATTGTGGTTCAACGTCAGACCGTAGCTTTCCAGCCGGGCGCTGTCGTGCAGCAAAAAGCCGCTGCGTAGAATTGCATAGGCAATAATTTCACCGCTTTCAGGCACAACGACTACGTAACCCCTGTTCTCAGGCTGACGATAAAAGGCTTCAACCGAGTCCCAATCGAAAGGATGGGGGCCAAAACGTTTGCGGCTCTCTGTACTTAATCCTGAGAGGTAGGACACCAAAGTGCCGGTATCGCCATCAGACAGTTGGCGCAACTGAATCATCTGGTTGTTTCTGGTCGTAATATACATGATAATACGCATCTGTTTTATCGATTCAAGGCAAGTTGCCACCCTGCAAATTTTAGAAAAAAACATTAATACTTCGATCGAAAACACAGCCCCCTTTTTTCCTGTTTTATCTGAAAGTACGCTATATGTACCTTTCTGATTTAACGGTTCAGTTCGTATTTTTCATCTTCAACGTAATATCGCCTATTTTGTAGGCATAAACTCCATGATATTGCCTATTTGTAGTTATAGCCATTTTTTGTCGGAATGTTATGGTTATTCTTGTTTGTCCAAATACCAAAATAATAAAACAGCCGGATGGCTTTTTGTTACCCGGAAGCCACTTAGAAGAAAAATGAAATACCCCGTCGTGTAATATCTTTTTTCTCATTTCCCTAAAGAAAGGCAGACCGGTTCCCATTCGCCGACCGCAGACCGAAGCTTTCTGTTCCCCGTTTCCCCATCCGGCGGCGACAACGACGATTGGTTTATCGACCACTACCTGCGCCAGAGGTGGTGATGTCATCTTATCCAGGCTTCACCCGGAGTTATTGGTATTTCACCCCCTCGGGGGAAAGAAAACCTTGTGTTTGACATCTAACCGTTGATATCTTTCGTGCGGGGTTTCTGTGCTGTTTGTGTGCTCTATCTGTACTGTTGCTGTATTTAAATAGTACAGATAGGATAGAAAAAAACTATCGTAAAAATATCGATACTATGGTTTCGGGAAGTGCAGTTTGGCTTTCGGGGAGTGTGTGCGCGACTGACTTGAAGGGGCAGTAAATAAAAAAGCAGCCATTACTGACTGCTTTTACTGGTTGGGTGGAAGACCGGGCTCGAACCGGCGACCTTCGGAACCACAATCCGACGCTCTAACCTACTGAGCTACATCCACCGTTTGGAATTGCGGTTGCAAATATAGAGAATGTTTTTGAAATCCTGCAAATGAATTGAGTAAAAAAAAAGGTTGCCGATTGGGCTGAGAATGAGCCGTTGAAAATGATAAGGCAAAAAATAAAGTATCGGGACTGCTGTCTTTCGATGGCAGATTGGCGCTAAAATGATAAATTTGTTCCGGTTGTAACCTTAAAAACTGCCCGATGGAATATATCTTGGATGACCCCGGTTCGGAACTGATTTTTCAGGAGATCCTGCGCAAGCTTAGGCCGCTTCAGAATGGCGAAGTCTCGGAAGCGATGACCAAACGGGGGCTCGACTATAAACTGAATCTGGGTGCATCAATTGTGTCGCTGCAACAGCTGGCCGAACACTATCGCCCGAACCATCTGGTGGCATTGAAACTGTGGAACAAACAGTGGCGCGAGACCATGATCCTGGCCACACTGATTGAAGACCCGATGGCGGTAACGGCCAATCAGATGGATTTCTGGGTCAAGAGTTTTCCTACAGTCGAGATGGCCGAGCAGGCTGCGATGAACCTATTCCCGAAGTCGCCCTTGGCTTACGAAAAGGCAGCCGAATATGCGATGGGCAAAAAAACATTGATGAAAATTACCGGGTTACTGATGATGGGACGGCTGGCCCTGACCGATAAGAGTGGAAAGGACGATAAGTTCGAGGCTTTTTTTGAAATATTGCCGCCATTGGCCAAAGATCCGCAGCTCTCACTGGTATTTGGCCGGATATTTATCCAACTGGCCATGCGCAATGTAACTCTCTACAATGTGGCCATGATGCAACTCTCTATTTTACGTACACTCGATTCGCCGGTAGCCCGCGAAACAGCCGGCAGGATTGCCGGGGAACTCGACAGCGACGAGGTGCGCGAACTGGTAATTCGTCGCAGCGGCAACCGCTAACCGTTAAAAATAATTAACCGGCACCATGGGGCATCTTCCCCATTGGTTTATTCACTACATTTGATTTATAATAAAATTTTTAAACTCCCAATGAGAATAATCGAAGTTAAAGATACGGCAACCCGGAAAGCTTTTCACCAGTTTCCCAAAGATCTCTACAAAGGCGACAGCAACTGGGTGGCACCATTGGAAGTGATGGTCGACAGTACATTCGACCCGCAAAAAAATGCTTTTTACAAGCATGGCGATGGCACACGTTGGATTCTGACAGACGATAACGGGAGAACCATTGGCCGTATTGCCGCTTTCTTCAACGGGAACAAGGCTTATACCTTTCAGCAACCAACCGGAGGGGTGGGCTATTTCGAATGTATCGATAACCGTGAGGCGGCATTTTTGCTTTTCGATACCGCCAAGGGCTGGCTGTCCGAAAGGGGCATGGAGGCAATGGATGGTCCGGTGAACTTTGGTGAGAACCTGATTAACTGGGGGCTGCTGGTAAAGGGTTTCGAGCCGCAGGGTTTCGGGATGCCATACAATAAGCCTTATTATCAGGGGCTTTTCGAAGCTTACGGTTTTCAGGTTTATTTCGAACAATATAGTTACCACCTGAACCACAAAGATCCTTTTCCCGAAAGGTTCTGGAAGATTGCCGAATGGGTGGCACAGAAGCCCAATTTCAGGTTTGAACATGTGCGTTTTAGCCATCTGGAGAAATATATCGGCGATTTTGTCAAGATATACGATCAGGCCTGGGCGCGGCACGACAATCACCAGTCGGTCGATTTGGACGATATCCGGGGGATGATGCGGATGGCCAAGCTGATTGCCGACGAGGAGTTTATCTGGTTTGTTTACCACAACGACGAGCCGGTACTCTTTTTTGGGATGATTCCCGACTGGAACCAGATTCTGGCGAAACTGAATGGTAAGGTTAATTTCTGGAACTTGCTGAAATTTCTTTGGTATAAGAAGATGCATGTGATTACCCGTGCCCGCATCCTGATTATGGGCGTAGTGCCGAAGTTTCAGGGAACCGGGCTCGAGTCAGCTGTCTTTTGGCATCTCGACAAGGTGATGAAACGAAAATTGTGGTACAATCAGGTGGAACTGTCGTGGGTGGGCGATTTCAACCCCAAGATGGTGGCCATGTACAAATCGGTGGGCGGTATACACGCCAAAACCCATTATACCATGCGTTATCTGTTCGATCGGGATGTTCCGTTTGAGCGTGCCCCGATGCTGATGAAGGAGGTAAGGCTGCTGAAAGAGGAACGCAAGAGTGAGGAGGGATAGCAAGTTCCAATGATTTTACAGGTTGCAGGCCGATTCGTGATGGATGCGGGCTTGGGATCTTTGGCCGCTGGATGCGGGTTGCCGTTCGCTGAAAACAAGTTGTTCGTTGCCAGTGACAAGTAATCTTCATTTGACCGGAATATGCTTGATAGGAGGAGAATAAAATTTAAGCAGTTTATTATTAAAATGATTTGCAGATTTATCAAGTATGCTTATCTTTGCCACCCGTAATTAGGAAAAATTAAAAGAACAAGATAGATCATGAAAAAAGGAATTCATCCGGAAAACTATCGGTTAGTCGTTTTCAAAGATATGTCAAACGAACATACCTTTATTACCCGTTCGACTGCCGCATCAAGAGAAACTATTGAGATCGACGGTGTTACTTACCCGCTGTTGAAAGTGGAAATTTCGAACACCTCGCATCCGTTCTACACTGGTAAAATGAAACTGGTCGACACCGCCGGTCGTGTGGATAAGTTTATGACCCGCTACCAGAAACACATGGACAAACGCAAACAATAATATTTGCTGCTGTTTGAGAAAGCCTCGTATTTTTGGTACGGGGCTTTTTTATTTAAACTTATTCAGTGGCGCATTGTTTTATATGCTAAAGTGGCATTGTCACGCCAGATTGTTAAAATGTGACCTGCCTTGCATCAACGAAAAGGTCTTGGCACGGGAATTGAATAGTTAGTGGCTATGCTTCGGGAAAAGAGATTCCCGACAAATTGACATATTATCCGATTATGGACGATTCAAAACACAGAAATAAAAATAGTTTCCTGCTCTCGGGGATTATGGAAGATCAGGGGGAATATATTCCAATCCTGGCCGATGGCGACGATGAGGATATTCTCTCGGTAGTGGTTCCCGAATGGCTGCCAATATTACCGCTTCGCAACACGGTCCTCTTCCCGGGGGTCGTGATGCCAATTACCGTTGGGCGACAGAAATCGCTCAAGTTGATCCGCGAAGCTTATGCCGGCTCCAAACTGATTGGTACCGTAGCACAGCGTGAGGGGCAAATCGAAGATCCGACCCTCGATGAGTTGTATGCTACAGGTACCATGGCCGAAGTATTGAAGATCCTCGAAATGCCCGACGGCACCACTTCAGTCATTATACAGGGAAAGAAAAGGTTCAGGCTGGGCGAGGTATTCGAAACAATGCCTTATCTCAAGGCAACTGTCCACCCGTTGCAGGAAATTATTCCTGATACGACCAGTCACGAATTCTCGGCCGTTATCGAGTCGCTGAAAGATCTTTCGCTGAAGATTGTCAAGTTTTCGGGGAATGTTCCGCCAGAGGCGCAGTTTGCAGTTAAGAATATCGAGAATATTACTTTTTTGGTCAATTTTATTTGTAACAACACCGACCTGAACAGTGCCGAGAAACAGGAACTGCTCGAACTGGACGACATTGGCGAACGGAGCACCCGTTTGCTTACCTATCTGGTGCGTGAGGTGCAGATGCTCGAACTGAAAAAAGATATCCAGCGCAAGGTGAAGATTGATATGGATCAGCAGCAGCGCGAATATTTGTTGCACCAACAAATCAAAACCATTCAGGATGAGCTGGGTGGAAGCCCCGCCCAACAGGAGATTGACGAACTGAAGAAACGGTCGGAACCCAAAAAATGGGGCGAGGCTATCCAGAAAGTGTTCGACAAAGAGTTGTCGAAACTGGTTAGGATGAACCCTGCGGCCGGCGAATATTCGGTGCAGGTGGGCTATCTCGATACCCTGTTGAACCTGCCGTGGAACGAATATACCGATGACAATTTCGACCTGAAACATGCGGAGAAGATTCTGGAAGAAGACCATTACGGACTCGATGCCGTGAAGGAACGTATTATTGAGCATCTGGCCGTATTGAAATTGAAGGGCGATATGAAGTCGCCGATTATCTGTCTGTATGGCCCTCCCGGAGTGGGCAAGACCTCGCTGGGGCGTTCGGTAGCCCGTGCGCTGGGGCGTAAATATATCCGTATGAGCCTTGGCGGTTTGCACGACGAATCGGAAATCCGTGGCCACCGCAAGACCTATATTGGTGCAATGCCCGGCAGGATAATCCAAAACCTGATTAAGGCAGGGTCGTCGAACCCGGTCTTCATTCTCGATGAGATTGATAAGGTGTCGAAAGATTTTCATGGCGACCCCGCTTCGGCATTGCTCGAAGTACTCGATCCGGAGCAGAATTTTGAGTTTCACGATAATTATTTGGATCAGGATTACGATCTGTCGAAGGTGATGTTTATTGCAACGGCCAATACCATTTCCACCATTCACCCGGCTTTGCGCGACCGCATGGAGATGATCGATGTCAGCGGTTATCTGCTCGAAGAGAAGACCGAGATTGCCCGCCGGCATTTGGTACCGCGACAGTTGGAGAATCATGGGTTGGCCAAAAATGCCATCGCCTTTCCGAAAGATACTCTGGTGAAGATTATCGATCAATACACCCGCGAGTCGGGGGTACGCGAACTCGATAAACAATTGGCCAAAGTGGTGAGACGCGTGGCACGTAAGATTGCATCGGAAGATGATTATAACAAGAAACTGAAAGATGCCGATATCCGCGAATACCTTGGTGTGCCCCGCTTTACCAAAGAGGGCTACGAAGGAAACGAATATGCGGGCGTGGTTACCGGTTTGGCGTGGACAGCAGTAGGGGGCGAAATCCTCTATGTCGAAACCAGTCTGAGCCCCGGTAAAGGCAAATTCACCATCACCGGTAACCTGGGCGACGTGATGAAGGAGTCGGCTACCATTGCCCTCGAATATCTGAAATCGCATGCTGCATTGCTGGGGTTACAATCATCGGTTTTCGAAAAATGGGATGTCCATATTCATGTTCCCGAAGGGGCAATCCCAAAAGATGGGCCTTCGGCCGGTATTACCATGGCTACGGCTCTGGCTTCGGCTTTTACCCAACGTAAGGTGAAAAAAGGGCTGGCCATGACCGGCGAGATTACCCTTCGCGGGAAAGTGCTGCCTGTAGGCGGTATCAAAGAGAAGATTCTGGCTGCCAAAAGGGCCGGCATCAAGGAGATAATCCTCTCGGAACAAAATAAAAAAGATTTGGAAGAGATTAAAGAGGCTTATATCAAAGGATTGAGTTTTTATTTTGTCGAAAATGTAGGCGATGTGCTTCAACTGGCATTGCTTAACGAGAAAGTGAAGCATCCGTTGGAAATCGCATAAGTGATCGCGACAGAAGTTTAAAGGGTAGCCCGCTTTCCGATGGAGAGCGGGTTGTTTTTTGGGACGAATTCTCATCGTTAGTGATTCTACGAATCTGTATTCCGGTCTTTACTGGTGTGTTTGTATGAAAGGATTTTTCAGGAATCCTTCACAGGGAGCCGGGTAAGTTTGTCGGGAAAAGGAACGCGTAGAACAAAGAATCAACTCACTGATTATCGATTGATGATAAACAAAACAAGCACATCCGAAAAAGCGGTGCAATTTTGTATTATCGTTCACCGCTTTTGTTATTTTTAGCGTTACAAATCATAAAGCATGAAACTGAATCGTTTTCTTACCACTTTGCTCATCTTTTTTTCGTTGGCCGTATCGGCATTTTCACAAACCAATTCACCGCTGATGAAATCGTTTCATGCTATTTCGAGCCACGATTTATTGCGATATGCCGATGAGTTGAGTGCAGCGAAATATCGTGGCCGTCTGTCAGGGTCGCCGGGTTACGAAGCGGCAGCCCGTTGGGTCGCTTCCGAGCTGAAAGCTTCGGGGGTTCAACCTCTTTTACCCGACAGTGGCTGGTTGCAGTGGTTTCCTAATGCTTATACCGAGGTGTTGTCGCCCGGTTCACTGGAAATGCTCCCTTCGAAAGGCGAAAAAGGTAAAAAATATAATTTCCCCGACGACTATTTCCCTGGTTCCAATTCCGCATCGGGAAAGGTATCGGGCGAGGTGGTTTATGCCGGGTACGGCATCACGGCCCCCGAACTGGGCTACGACGACTATGCCGGTATCGATGTGAAAGGAAAGATACTACTGATAGAGAACGGGACACCCTATACCCGCAACGACACTGCTTTGTTGCGCTGGGAACCTTACAGCTATCATCGGTATAAGTTCAAACGGGCCAAAGAGGCGGGTGCAACAGCCATTTTGTATGTTGGACGGGTAGCCAATCCCAATACCTCGTATCTCGATAACTTTCTGACTGCACATATTGATGAGAAGGTGGCCGACGACCTTTTGTCGGGGGCCGGGAAGTTGTATGCCGACCTGCGCAAGCAAATTGCCGAAAGGATGAAACCCATTTCGTTTGCTTTGGGCCGAAAAATAAAGTTGACTGCATCGACCCTGCACTTTCCCGATTCGCGTTCGTGCAATGTCGTAGGTTTTATCGAAGGAAGTGACCCCGTGCTAAAGCATGAGGCGATTATCGTTGGGGCCCATCTCGATGCGGTTGGCCATCCCGGTGCATTATTCCCCGGGGCACTCGACAATGGTTCAGGTTCGGCCGATATTCTGGCAGCAGCCAAAGCATTGGCCGCTTCGGAAGTTCGACCGGCAAGGAGTATTATTTTCCTCTTTTTTGGGGGCGAAGAGTGCGGGTTGTATGGCAGTAAAAAATGGGTCGACGAAAACCTGTGGCCCAAAGAGAAAGTCCTTTGTATGATCAATCTCGATATGGTGGGCAATGGTACCGGTTTTCATCTGGCCAACGGAAAGAGCTATCCCGAATTGTTTGCCCCTTTTGCCGAAGCCAACGAGAAATATATTCATCGGGAACTGGGCAGTTCGGAGTTTCGGGTCAATTACGGTCGCCCGCGTACCGACGGGGCGGTTTTCGACAAAGCCGGCTACAGAACATTGAGCCTCTATACTACCGGAACCGTTAAGCCGGTCTATTATCACCATCCGTTAGATAATAGTGATGTGTTAACGCCTGAAATAATGGAAGATGCAGCAAAATTACTCTATTTGGGAATCCTCGAAACGGCCAATCGTCGCGAACTTTCCACCCTTCTCTTGCCCTCAAAACAGGAAGCATTTATAACTTATCCGAAAAATTTATTACCATGAAAATTAAAATTTTTGCCCCCTTTCTTCTATTGATAATCCCTTTCTTATCAATTGCCCAGCACGAAACGGCCCCGAAAGTGGAAACCGTTACCCCGTTCAAGAACCTCTTTCAGTTTCAAAATTTTTATCTGGCCGGACAGCCAACACTCGAAGAGCTGGAGTGGTTGAAAAGCAAAGGGGCTACCAAGGTGGTAAGCTTGCGCTCGGAAAGCGAAATCAGCGAGTTTACCGGGATGGCTTTTAACGAAGAAGAGGTTGTGGGCAAACTGGGAATGGAATTTGTTCATCTTCCGGTTGACGGACAAAAAGATTATACGCCCGAAAAGCTGGAGGCTTTTGCCAGATTGTTGAACCATACTGATACAATAGTGGTACACTGTGCCGGAGCCGGGCGGGTGTCCGACTTTATGATGGCCTGGCTGATTAAGACACAGGGATATAGTGTCGCCGAAGCTACCGAAGTAGGCAGACAATTGAAATTCTCCCTTCCGTTGGAGAAGCTGATTGGCACGAAAGTAACCATAGGAGAATAATATCAGACTGTTGTACTTTGAGTAAGTTTAATCGCTACTCCTTTATCAGATATAACTTGTTCTCTTCAACCAGATAGTAGAGCGGTGCAATTTTAATTTTGGGATAGCGTGTTCTGAGCCGTTTGGTTTCGCTGAGGATAAAATCGACTTCACTGCCAATTTCGAACATCGGGGCAAAGTGCATGAAATGTTCTTCGGCACGGTCTCGTTTCCAGCCGGCCCTCTCTACCAACCCGTCGATAAACTCTTGTCGGCGCGAGACCAGATTGACCATTCCACAGTTGTTATGCCCAATCAGCACCATATGCGATACTTGTCCAACGGCAATGGCATACGAGACTTTAAACTCGCTTGGCCGAAGATTGGCTCCACCGGCACGGATGATAAAAGCGAAATTGTCGGGCATATGCAAGTGTTTGCGGTTGTCCATACACATTCCCACCAGCAGTTCGGCTTTGGTGTAGCTTTCGAATGGCTTATCTAAGTTATGGTATTCGAGCAACTTTCCGATAGGGGTGTCGCAGTATTCAGGAAGGATATCATCGGCAGTGTGAATCGAAATCAGATGACTGTTCATATATTTTTATTCGTGAAGGCGTAAATTGATTTAAAAACCACCATTGGGTCGCTTTTTATTGGCTATTGTTTGCAATCTTGGGCAATTTTCTCCAGTTTATTGGGGTCAAAACCGTTTTGCCGGGCTATATCGACCAGATGTTGGTAAATGGTTTCATCCAATTCTTTTTCGCGGGCCAGAATCCAAAGGTATTCGCGCGACGGGTCGCCCACCAGCGCATAACGGTAATTTTCGTCGAGGGCAATAATATAATAGTTTCCGGCAAAGGGCCAGAAAAAGGTTACTTTCAGCCTTCCGGGAAAATTTTTGTCGGGCACCCAGGCACTCCCTTTGGCCGTTTCGGCTTTCGATGGGTCGTTGCTCCTAAATCCTTTATTCAACACCTCAATTTTGCCGTTTTTCTTTAGCGAATAGTTAGCTGTTACACATTCGAGCCCTTTCTCGAAACGGTTGGGGAAACGGGCAATTTCGTGCCATTGTCCCAAATAGCGGTTGATGTCGACTTTCGGTACAGTGGTAAGATCGGTCGCCTTTGTGCATGAATGGAATATCAAAAGGCCGAATACCATAATAATTGTGCGCATGGTTCAAATTTTAACTTCTGGTGGGTGTACGTCCGAATTGGAAGAAGGTAACTGAAACTGCATTTTATTTTACGGCAAGTTATTCACCAAAGCGAACGGTTTCGAGTTGGGCTAACGTTGCTGTAACTTCAGTGCCTCGGTAATTTTACGCAATGCGGGGCTGCCAATATCCCAATAATTGGTATGGCCGCCAGGCCAGAACCAGAGTGATTTACGTGGAATTGGATTGTCGGTTAACCCTTTGCCAAAGATTCGTTGCATGGGGCCACCAACGAAATCGGAAGTAAAATAGATATTGGTCCAGCGGGTTTCGGCAAAAAGGGCTGCATGATGCAACAGCTTGACTACCCGTTTGCCTCCGGCAATGTCGTAAGGTTTCGAGTTATAATGGATTTTTCCGGTCTCTTTGTCGGTAACGGGCGGTGAGGCTGGAAATTCGCGCTGCTCCTTTAATTGGTCGAAGGTAACATTCGATACCATCAGATAATCGGCATGGCTTAGCGCTGCGCCAATCGTCACCAAATCGGTTATTAGCCACGGATGGCCAATGGCCCGTTGTTGTTGCCAACAGTGGTACTGGCATGCCTGAAAAGTGTCCGGATGTTCAATCTCCTTTTTGCCCGCGCTGTACAGTTCCATCTCTTCCATTGCCGACTGGTCGATAAGGGCAACATTTTCGTGCAGCGCGTTCATCTCATTCCATAGCAGCCTGAGAAGATCGTAGGCGACCACACTGCCCAGACTATGGGCGACTACGATAATACGGTCGTATTTTTGATCCCCTTTCCGTTCGTGCAACCGCTTCAGGAAGGCAATGCCTTGTTGGCGGATATTGCTTCGCTCGCCCACATTGCCGGGTGTAGGGGTGAAGTAACGCCCTGCATCGCCTACCGAGTTAAGGAAACCGGTTTTGATGGCGTTGCCCAGGACCCCAACGATAATTGCAACAGTACCAATGGAGTAGAACGATTTGATGGTGGCAAATTGGTCGACATAATAAATAATGGACAGGGCTGCAATGGTAAGAAATACCAATCCAAACACGGTGTACCAAACCTGGCGGAGACGTTGTGGAACTTTTCCGGGCGACGTGGTTATCAGTTTGATAAGCCAGGTGGTAAAATCGCTGATGCTGGTGCCGCGCATATTGTGTGCCCAGTAAAATTCATAAAAGTCGGTTAAGGGGCGTTTCCGCGATGCACTCAGGCTTAGCCGGCGGGTTTCGTAGCTCTCCGATACGCCATCAGGTTTGCTGCGTACCACTGTATGTGCTTCGCTGGGGTCGGTGGCCGACAAGTGGTGTTTAATGCCATCGACAAACGAGCGTAGGGTATCCATTGGCCGTTGTTCGCCCATTCCGTGAATAATAACTACGGCCTGCCGTTCGATTTTATGCTCCGATGTTGAATGTTGTTCGTCTTTCATTATGGATTTCTTTCAAATGATTTATCTTTTATTTCTACCGAATTGAATGGCAGCAGGATAAAGATAATCTATTTTGAAGCATAAGGCAAGTACGGGACTATTCACCATTTAACAACCGCTGAAATAAATCAGCAAATTGTCCTGCATGAAATCCGTCGACCAATGCATGATGGGCATGAAGCGAAACCGGCATTACCAGATGCTGCGGGGGACCGGTCATCTTTCCGAACGAAATTTTGGGGCAACTGTCTTTGAATGCGGAGTGGCTGGCATGTTCGAGTGCTGTGAATTTCAGCCAGGGAACTGCAGAGTAATGTATCACATTTTCGCCCGAAACGGCAGGGTTTAACCCTTTCTCGCTTTGTACCTTTTTGATAATGGTTTTGGCATTGGCCGAAAAGAGCTCGAAGTTTCGTTCAAACGGAATGTAGGAGAAACCGAAAGTGCCATCGGGGCGCAATATGGTTGGCGAGGCATCGATACGGTCGTAATCGTAAACCTTGTCGCCTTCGATGCGAAGCCTGAGTGAAGCTGTTTGGTTGACTGCGGCCAGCGACTGGTACAGATACCACAAAAAAAAGGAGTATCCGTTGGTTTTGCAGTAATGGTAGCCTTTGGTACAATCGACTTCGAAAGTGACACCAAAAAAAGGGTGATCGAACTGCCTGAAAAAGTGATAATGATCTTTTCGTGGCCACTCCTCGATATTGATTTGATGTTTATTCATTGTGTAAATTATTCTTTGACCGGTTCAATTAAATCCCACAGGTTCCCATAGAGGTCGGCAAATACGGCAACTTTTCCATACGGTTCTGTTACGGGTTTGCGGACTATAGTTACTCCCATATGGCGAAGATGCTGATAGTCGCGTTCGAGATTGTCGGTTTCGAGAAAAAGAAATACTCTTCCGCCCGATTGCCTTCCGACCGTTTGTAATTGCTCCTCGCCAACCGCTTTGGCCAGCAACAACGCGGCAGAACCTTCGCCTTCCGGTTTAACCACAACCCACCGTTTGTTGTCGTTTATCCACGTGTCTTCGATAAGTTTAAAGTTGAGTTTGCCGACATAGAAGCCGATGGCTTCGTCGTAATCGTGGACCGTTAGCGCAACTTTAGCAATCGTTTGGTTCATTTTCGGCGAAATATTTTGCGGAAAATAAACATGGCAAGCAGTGCTGACCCGATAATAATTAAAATTCCAACCATAGCGAACCCAAAGAGAAGCCAGTTTGGATGGCTTAGTGCTTTTGAAACCATAATAACCTTGCCGCGGAGCGCTTCAACGTTCTTTACTTCCCGTTGGTTGATTTCGCCGGCAGACGATATCTCGAGTTGCGCCAACTGGGTTAAAAATCTTTGCTGAATAGCACCTTCGAGGCTGAAAATATGAATCTCATCGACAAAAGGGGCAACCCGGTTGATATCGTGTACCAGTTCAGGCCATGTCAGCACTTTCAGTGTGGTATCGACACCGCCGCCGGTACTGCCCAATGCCACATAGCGGGCTTTGGGGGCGAGGGCATAGGTTTGAAGAATACCATCCGGATTTCCCATAAAAGAGGTATAAAGCATGGGTATCTCTTTTTCGACGGGAACATCGATAATTTGTGTAAACTGCTGTAATGCTGTTGTGCCATTGGCTACTTCGTCCTTGATAAATGGAATGACGTAACTCTCAACTCTGAACCCATCTGATTTGATGATTTGCAGCAATTCATTGTATTTTGTTTTTCCCTCTTCGAGCGGAGAACTATCGTACAGGCGGCTGTACATCTTGCCAACCGCTTTCAACGGGTTTGATTTAAGCATCAGGATATCTTTCATGTCGAATTCGAGATCGATACCTATCCCCGATAGAACCAGCCCGTTGCTGTCGGCCCATTGTTTGATTTCGCGGTAACGCCGAATGGCGGTGTCTCCATTTCCGCTGTAAAACCAGTATCCCTCTTCTTCGGGCAACAGCAGCCAGGCTACAACAGGTATTCCGGCATGATTCAATTGTCTGATGATTTCGGCCCGTTCGGGGGTACAATCCATAATTCCCATGCGGATTTCGGCTTTCATCGCTACAAGTGTCGGAATCAGGGTCGTGTCGCTAAAGAGTTGTTGCAGTGCGGGGCTTTTCATCTCGTTAAAAAACGAAAAGGTCGGTTTGGCCTGACTGCCTAACCCGATGGATAATAATATCCAAAGGAAAAATAGTTTTGGTTTCATTGCGATTGGTTTTGGCTAAAGATAGAAAGAAATTTTACAGCAAATCGCCTTTATACCGGGATGAATGGTTGCTTGTGACGGGTGTGTCAAAAAGGAAGTTCCGGCACCTGGCCGGGAGCCAGTGTGGCCGGAACCTATCGTAGCAGGGGGTGATTGATCATTTATTCATTGGCGGAACAAAAAAATCATCGCGTGTAAGGTTGCACTTTTGGGCTATGCTTTTGCAATAAGCGAGCCTTCCGGCGTTGAGGTTTCGGGAGTCGGAGCCGAAAGTAAATTTCAATCCGGCTTCCTTGGCCATCAGGATAAACTTTTCGTGAGGAGTATGAGCCATATCGTTAATTTCGATAGCAATGTTACGGGCTTTGGTTGCTTCGATAATGGTTTCCATCCGTTTGTCGGTCCAAAGGGTGTAATAGTCTCGGGCAATACAAACCGGAAGAAAGAGCGGCCAGCCCAAAATGGTGATTGGTTCGTTTTTCAGAATGTCAAGTGTGTAGTTCATATAACGTTCCATAAATTCTTCGGTATCCTCAACATAAGTGGTCAGTTCGTAAATGCGCTGGAAATCGTCGTTCTCCAGTGGAATGGTTTGCGGATCCATCAGGATATAATCGAGCCGGTTAAGCAATTCGGGCGAGAATTGTAATATCCAGTTGGGCGTAAGTGGTTGCAGCCCCACAAACACGGGATATTTTCTCAATTCGTCGATGTACTTTTTCAAATCAGTATCATCTTTTATGGCCCAAACTGCCGGATGTTCAACGATTCCGAATTTAACATTTCGTTTAGCGGCAAGTTCCATGGCCTGTTCGATGGTGAACTCGGGAGTGAGATGCACGTGAAGATCCATCAACGGGAAACTTTCGTTGGCAGAGGAGGCCGAATGTAACATTAGAGGGGCGAGCATCATTAGGGTTCCGGCCATTCCGGCATATTGGGCAAACGTTCTTCTCTTCATCTTGCAGTTTCGATAAATATGAGTTGGTATAATGAATATTTTTTAATTGATACGCGTGTTATTTTTTTATGATAAGACTGAACCTGCATAGCCCTGATATTGTTTATGAATGACAGTTTAGTCGTGCAAAACCCTTATTCATTATCAATGAAAATGATAAACAGTAAAGGCAAATGCAGAGATTGAAATATTGAAAAAAACAATTAAGTTTGATTGACTTAATCTTCGGACAATTATGAATCCACGCTTACGACAGGTTATTGCAGTGTTCGGTATTTTGTTTCTTGGATTTCTATCCTATTATTTCAGTAATCTGCTCGCCTATATTTTGATTGCGGCTGTGTTGTCGTTACTGACCAGGCCTATAGTCCAAAAACTGAGAAAGTTTAAATTCAAAAGATTTCAATTGGGAAACAGTGGTGCAGCTTTGATTACACTACTGATTGTCTGGCTTTCCGTAATCATTTTTTTCTCCATTTTGATACCGCTTGTCGCTGTAGAAGTGAAACAACTGTCAGCCATCAATATGGACGAGGTGATGCGATATATCGATGCGGCATCGGTTCAGTTGAGAGAACAATATCCCAAACTGATGTCGGTTTTTCCAGGTGACGGAAACCTGGAACCTTACATCGAGAAGCAGTTTTCATCGTTACTCAATCTGGGGCGCGTAAGCGATCTCTTCTCCAAAGTGGCCAGTGTTGCCGGAAACCTGTTTCTAATGGTATTTTCCGTGTCATTCATTCTTTTCTTTTTTTTGAAGGACGAGGAGCTATTCTCAACCTGGATATTGGTAATGGTTCCCGAAAAATTTGAAAGCAGAACCAGTAAGACGATGGATAAAGTAGGCAATTTGTTGAAACGATATTTTGTTGGCATGTTGCTCGAAATTCTCGGTGTGATGATACTTACGGTGATTGGCCTTACCATTGCTGGCCTAAACTTTGGCGATGCCGTTATTGTAGGGGTTTTTGCCGGTTTGCTAAATATAATTCCCTATCTGGGTCCATGGATCGGCGGAGTTTTTGGTTTAGTTGTGGTAATTGCCAATAACCTTCAATCCAGTTTTACCGAAGTGACTTTACCATTGATGTTTTTTGTCCTGATTGTGGTGATGATGGTACAGTTTATCGACAATATGTTTTTTCAGCCCGTTATCTATTCGAGCAGTGTCAAGACCCACCCACTTGAAGTTTTTTTTGTGATTTTGATGGCCGGTAGTTTTGCCGGTATTCCGGGAATGATTTTGGCAGTTCCGGCTTATACCGTTATAAGAACGATTGCCGGAGAATTTTTGTCGGAATTTAAATTAATACGGCATCTTACTGCTTCCAGCGGGAAGCAGGGTGAATGAGTGGCGAACAATTTTTGGTTAGATCTGTTGCTTAAAAAGAAATAAATCACATATTTTGTAATCACTACAAATATATAGAAGGATATACTTTGAGTTTAAATATCGGGTTTTCAGACTTCTGTATTTTAGTTGTAATCTGTGTGGATGTTAAAGAACTACTAATTGACTAAATAATTCAATAAATGTGATGGACGTACGAGATATCAACTGTTGGTTTGTTGAGGTAATTGACATTTATTACGGCGATATTTTAGCGAACGGATAGTAATTTATAATTAGAATAAATAAAAATTTCTAACTCCTGGTCTATGGAAAAAAGTAAAAATGCTCGCAGGGACTTTCTGAAATCATTTGGAGTGGCTTTGGGTGCGGCAGGGGCTGCTGCACCTGTCTTGCTTTCCTCCTGCAGCAGCAAAGTTCAGACTGCATCGGGTGGGAAGATTAAATTGCTCACATCGAGTGGTGAGTTGGTTGAGGTGGATGCATCATTGTTGAAACCATCGGAATTGCCTTCGCTCACCGAAAATCAGAAACGAGGCCGCAAAGGGCTTGAAGGGAAAAGTTGGGTTTTGGTCGTCGATTTGTCGAAATGCCGGAATGCCCGTAAATGTATGGATGCCTGTCAGTCTCATCATCAGCTCAGGCCCGAGCAGCATCATGTGAATGTATTGCAGATGAAGACTTCGGATCACACTGCTCCTTTCTTTATGCCTAAACATTGTCAGCATTGCGACAACCCACCCTGCACGAAAGTTTGTCCGGTGAATGCCACTTTTAAACGTGAGGACGGAATTGTGCTGATAGACAACGAACGTTGTATCGGTTGCCGTTTCTGTATTGCAGCATGTCCCTATTCAGCAAGGGTTTTCAACTGGTTTGAACCTCGCGATGCCGAGAAATATGAAGGGGTAACTTACAATATTGAGACAAATGTTCCACAAAAAAAGGGAACGATTTCAAAATGTCTTTTCAGTGCCGACCGGCTACGCGAAGGCAAACTTCCAACCTGTGTATCGGCTTGTCCAAATGGGACTTACTGGTTTGGAGACAGAAATGAAGATGCTGTAACCAATGGTACCACCAAAGAGACTACCAGTTTCAGTAAACTGATAAAAGATAACGGTGCATTTACCTTGATGGAAGAGTTGGGTACCAAGCCCCGTGTTTACTATCTGCCTCCCAAAGACCGTACTTTCCCGTTCGATGGCACCTTAATTGGGAATGATCACAAAGTTTAACCTGCTAATCCTTTGATGAATGGAAAAAATAAAATCTCCTGAAGAATCGAGAAAAGCGCTCGATAAGATTTTTAAGGATTTAACCCGTTCGATTCTGCACAAAGATGAGTTTGCGCGGTTTTGGATATTTATACTGGCGGTGTTTGCTATCGTTGGGGTTTGGGGTTTTATTCTTCAGTTTCAGCGTGGACTGGGTGTAACCGGAATGCGCGACTACGTTTCGTGGGCCATCTACATTGGCAACTTCGTCTTTTTTGTAGCGGTAAGCCTTATCGGGTTTCTGGTTAGTTCGACCATGCACTTGCTGCATATCGACTGGGCCAAGCCAATATCGAGGGTTGCCGAGCAGGTAGCGATTGCTGCAGTGGCACTCGCCGGCGTGATTATCGTAATGGATATGGGGCGTCCCGACAGGTTACTGAATGTTTTCCTTAACGGCAGGTTTTCGTCGCCAATACTTTGGGACGTAACGGTAATCACTACCTATCTGGCGATATCCGCGTTGTTGTTTTATTTGCCGTTGATACCAGATTTGGCGCTGCTCCGCGACCGCCTGACCGGAGTACCGAAATGGCAAATGAAAATTTATTCCATCCTGTCGCTGGGGTGGAACGGCGATGAAAAACAATTCAAAACCATAGCCCATGCAATGAGGGTTTTGATGATACTGATTGTTCCGGTAGGGTTATCCATCCACACGGTCACTTCGTGGCTTTTTGCCTCGACTCTACGTGCAGGCTGGGACACAACCATTTTTGGGCCATATTTTGTTTCCGGAGCTTTTGTTGCAGGTGCCGCGGCCGTTATCATGGTGATGTATGTTTACCGTCTGCGTTACCGTTTGAAAAGCTATTTCACCGACTATCATTTCGATCAAATGGGTAAACTGATGGTATTTGTCTGTCTGGTTTATCTCTATTTCAATATCAACGAATTTCTGGTGCCGGGTTACAAGATGAAAACTGCCGAAGGGATTCACCTTAATACCCTTTTCAGCGGGCGTTATGCCGGAATGTTTTGGTTTGCGCAGATTGGCGGTATTGTGTTGCCGGTTATCCTGTTGCTGTTCCGCTATTTCAGGCGCCCGTTTATGCTGACTGTTATTTCAGCGATTGTTCTGGTTGCATCGTGGTTCAAACGTTACATTATCGTTGTTCCCACCGAGGAACATCCATTCCTGCCCATTCAGAATGTCCCTGAAAATTTTGTCCACTATTCGCCTACCAGCCATGAGATCGTTATTACGGTTTTCCCGATTGTAGTGGCTATTATGATAATCACCATTCTGGCCAAACTCTTCCCGGTAATATGTATTTGGGAGTATGCCGAGCAACAGGGAATTGATAAAAGCTATCTTGCTGAAACACCTAAAAGCAGTACACTATGAAAAAAGATATTCGATCAATTTTGCTCCTGCTTCTTTTTATTCTCCCTTTTGCCCTTTCGGGACAGGAATGGGAAGTTCCGGCTGATCAGAAAGAGTTGAAGAACCCGCTGGAATACAACCGCAAGCATGTAAAAGAGGGAAAGGCTATTTATATGGCCAATTGCAAATCATGCCATGGCGATCCCGGAAAGAACAATGCGTTGGCTTTGGTTCCACCGCCTCCGGACCCATCATCAGAAAAGATGATTGCCAACAGCGAAGGCATGCTTTTTTACAAAATCACGCAAGGGAGGGTCGCAATGCCGGCTTTTGCCAATACATTGACCGAAGATCAACGCTGGAAGGTTATTTCTTTTCTAAAGAAATTTGATCCGGTCAATGCAGGAATCCCGGTTGATGATCAGCCTATCAGGGCACGTTTGGTTGCCGAGGTAAACAGTCAGGATACCACCATACAGATGAATGTTCAGGCCGAGAATGTGCCCGGGGCATTCACACCGCTGGATGGCGGTACGGTATTGGTAAAGGTGAAAACCACCTTTGGTGCCCTCGAAGTGGGAAGTGCCAAAACCAATCCGTCAGGTGCGGCTTCCTTCCGTTTTCCAAAGGATTATCAAGGTGATGCCGAAGGCAAGGTAAGCCTCGAGGTGATGCTGACCGATGAGTATCTGGCCGATACGGTAAGGATTGCCGGCGCGCAGATTGCCAAGGCCCATCAGCCTGAAAATCTGTTTGCCGAAAGGGTGCTTTGGTCAACCAATGACCGGACACAGTGGTGGTTGATAATCAGCTATGTCTCGGTAGTAGCTGGTGTCTGGTTGGCTATCGGATATATTGTTTTTCTCTTGGTCAGAATCAAACGTTCCGGGAAAGCCTGAGGGCCTCAACGGTAGCAATTTATCGGTGAATGAATATTTTTTATCTGCTCATAGGTGTAAGTCTGTTGGTGGCGATGATTTTCCTCGGTATTTTCATCTGGGCAGTAAAAAATGGTCAGTTCGACGACAATGAAACGCCACCTTACCGGATTCTTTTCGATGATGATAAACCGGAAGAAAATGAAACCAATAATGAAAAAGAAACAAAATAACCTGATATAACTTATGGAAAATCAGAAGTTTTATTACGACAACAAAATTGTAAAGCTCTTTGTACTGGCCACGATTATCTGGGGTGTGGTAGGTATATTGGCCGGTTTGCTGATTGCATTGCAACTTGCGTTTCCGGTATTCAACCTGGGCCTCGAGTTTACCTCGTTTGGCCGCGTGCGCCCCATCCACACCAATGCCATCATTTTTGCCTTTGTGGGAAATGCCATCTTTGCCGGTGTTTACTATTCGATGCAAAGATTGCTGAAAACACGTATGTTCAGCGATGTGCTGAGCCGCATCAATTTCTGGGGGTGGCAGCTCATTATTGTGCTGGCAGCACTGACACTGGTACTTGGTTTTACAACCTCGAAAGAGTATGCCGAGCTGGAATGGCCGATTGATATCCTTATCGCAGCAATTTGGGTCATCTTTGGCTGGAATATGATTGGCACTATCCTGATTCGACGTGTGCAACATATCTATGCCGCCATTTGGTGGTATATTGCCACCTTCCTTGGTGTAGCAATGCTGCATGTAGTCAATTCATTCGAGTTGCCTATTTCGCTTTTCAAAAGCTACTCCATCTATGCCGGAGCGCAGGATGCTGTTGTACAGTGGTGGTATGGCCACAATGCAGTAGCCTTCTTTTTGACTACGCCGTTCCTTGGGCTGATGTATTATTATCTGCCGAAGGCGGTGAACCGGCCTATCTATTCATATCGTTTGAGTATCATTCACTTTTGGTCATTGATTTTTCTTTACATGTGGGCCGGACCGCACCACTTGCTTTATCAGGCATTGCCCGAATGGGCGCAGGCGCTGGGTACCACCTTTTCGGTGATGCTGATTGCTCCATCGTGGGGCGGGATGATCAACGGTTTCCTTACTTTACGCGGAGCATGGGATAAAGTACGTGACAGTGCTGCCCTTAAATTCTTTGTTGTGGCCCTGACCGCTTATGGTATGGCTACTTTCGAGGGGCCAATGATGTCGCTCAAAAATGTCAATTCGATAACCCACTTCACTGACTGGACAATTGCTCATGTACACATTGCCGGCATGGGTTGGAACGGCGGTTTGGTTTTTGGGATGCTCTACTGGCTGGTACCGGTGATTTTCCGCACCAAGCTATTCTCGAATAAGTTGGCTAATATGCACTTCTGGATCTCTACACTGGGAATTTTGGTGTATGCCATCCCATTGTACTGGGCGGCTGTTACCCAGTGGCTGATGTGGCGCGAATATACACCTGAAGGGTTCCTTGCTTATCCGAATTTTCTGGAAACGCTGACCCAGATATTGCCAATGTATACCCTCCGCGTTGCAGGTGGGCTATTCTATCTGATAGGTTTCCTTTTCTTTGCCTATAACATGTTTAAAACCATAGCAGCCGGAAGTTTTGTTGCTGACGAAGCGGCCGAAGCCCCTGCACGTGTAGATCATGGTCCGATTGATAATGACAAAGAAACTGTGCACCGTTGGCTCGAACGGCGCGGTGCCAAGTTTGCCATTGTTGCTTTTGTTGCGTTGGCGATTGGGGGTGCAGTGGAAATCATTCCGATGATCTTTATCAAATCGAATGTACCGACATTGAAAACAGTGACTCCTTACACTCCGCTTGAGCTCGAAGGCCGGGATATTTATATGAAAGAAGGATGTTATACCTGCCACTCGCAGATGATTCGTCCGTTCCGTTGGGAAACCGACCGTTATGGTGAGTATTCGAAAATTGGAGAATTTGTGTACGACCATCCCTATCTGTGGGGTTCACGCCGTACAGGTCCCGATTTGGCCAGAGCCGGAAATACAAGCAGTCCGATGTATAAAAATGCGGCGTGGCACTACAATCACCTGATGGATCCGCAACAGATGAACGAACAGTCCATCATGCCTAAATACGACTGGCTTGCCACGAAAGAGGTTGATTTGTCAATGACACCGGGCAAGATTAGGGCGATGAAAATGCTTGGTGTTCCGTATGCCGAAGGTTACGATAAAGTAGCAGTTGACGATCTGAAGAAACAGGCCGGGAAGATTGCTGCCGAACTGAAAACCTCGGGAATCGATATTGCACCGACCAAAGAAATGGTGGCCATGATTGCTTATCTGCATAAACTTGGGCGTGATATTGCTCCGGCCGACAGCTCAAATGCCTTCTTTGTTCCGGCCATGCCTTATGCCATTTCGCAGGAACCAAAAGCTAATGCCCATAAATAAAACAGGATGAAAATTGTAAGTAACATGTTGGAATCGATTGATGGGATTGGAAATTGGTACATTCTCGGTCTCCTGATTTTCTTTATCCTCTTTGTCGTGATAACCATCAGGGTGATGCGGCGTCCGGCCAAAGAGATGGACGAAAACGGCAAGTTGGTTCTCGACGATGATGAAAACAATAATGAAACCAGGTAACAAAATCGAAATACTATGACAACAGATAAACACGAACCGTTGGAAATGGAAACGGAACCAGGTTTTGACGGCACTCCCAAGATGGATATTGAAGAACACAGCTACGATGGTATTCAGGAACTCGACAATCCACCTCCAGGTTGGATAATGGCCATCTTTTATGTAACCATTGCCATGTCGATTTTTTATGCTGCCTACTATTTTTGGTTCAATGTGGGCGACCAACAGGATGCCGAATATGCCAGTGCCGTGAAGAAATATGAGGAAAAATACAAACCTCAGGGCGAACAGGGTGCATTGAGCCTGCTATCCGACGAAGCTTCGCTAACTGCGGGAGCCACCATCTATAAAGAGATGAATTGTGCTGCCTGTCATGGAATGGCTGCCGAAGGAAATGCCATCGGCCCCAATCTGACTGACGAATTTTGGATTCATGGGTGCAAATTCGATGAAATCTTCAACAGCATCAAAAATGGCTATCCGGCCAAAGGGATGACCGCTTTTAAAACTCAGCTGACTGATGAGAAACTGGCTCAGGTTACCAGTTACGTTGTAAGCCTTAAAGGTTCGAACCCTGCCAATGCGAAAGCGGCTCAGGGCGAAAAATGCGAATAATACCGATTCAAGAGAGATTCCCGGGGCATTTCCCTCCTGTCCAAGGAAGGCAATAAAATGTCCGGGAATTTCTTTTCAACTTATTGAATATGTCAGAAAAAGAGAGATCGTTCCGCGACAGGCCCATCAATATCGACGAGCAGGGGCACCGCAAATGGGTCTATGCCAAAAAACCTTCTGGGAAATGGTATCGTTACCGCACTCTCGTTAGTTGGATATTGCTTGCCTTTTTTCTCTTCGCACCGTTTATCAGAGTCGGTGGCTATCCACTGATTATGCTCGATATACCCGATCGGAAATTTATCATCTTTGGAGCTATCTTCTGGGCGCAGGATACCTTTATCCTGGCGTTGCTGATGCTTTCGTTTGTTCTTTTTATTATTCTTTTTACCGTCACTTTCGGAAGAATCTGGTGCGGCTGGCTATGCCCGCAGACCATTTTTCTTGAAATGGTTTTTCGTAAAATCGAGTTCCTCATTGAAGGCGATGTTGCCGAACGACGAAAATTGGACAACTCACCCTGGTCAACTTTAAAAGTTGCAAAGAAAAGCGTTAAACATGGCCTCTTCTTCCTGATATCGGTACTGATGACCAATGTTTTCCTGATGTGGTTTATTGGAAACGAAAAACTGTTTGCCCTCATTCGCGAACCCATCAGTGAACACCTTTCGGGATTTCTGATTATGCTGGTTATCTCTCTGGTATTCTACTGGATATACAGTTATTTCAGAGAACAGATTTGTACAATGGTTTGCCCTTACGGGCGAATGCAGGGTGTACTGCTCGATGGAAAATCGATTGTCGTTTCGTACGATTACAAACGGGGCGAACCACGTGGTGCAAAAGCCAATGGCGATTGTATCGATTGTCGTCGTTGCATTGCCGTTTGTCCTACTGCAATTGATATCCGTAATGGGACTCAGTTCGAATGTGTCAACTGTTCGGCCTGTATCGACGAATGCAATCAGGTGATGCAAAAGGTTGGAAAAGCAAAGAACCTGATACGTTACGACTCGGCCGAAGGGATTGAGAAAGGGCACAAGTCGGTGTGGAATACCCGAAACCGTGCTTACTCGGTTGTACTGTTGCTGCTGTTTGGTTTTTTCGTCTTTACCCTGACTACCCGCTCAGCCACCGAAACCAACATCTTGCGTACCCCCGGGTTGTTGTATCAGGAGAATAGCGATAACACGGTGTCGAATGTGTACAACATCAAAATCGTCAATAAAACGCACGAAAAGCGGGAGTTGAAACTGACGCTACTCTCGCCGGAAGGAAAAATACAAATGGCCGGCAACCATATGCTGGTCGGCGACCAAGGTCGTTTCGAATCGACATTTGTGTTGATACTGCCCCGTTCGGCGGTAAAACCCAAAACGATAGTTACCTTTGGCGTTTTTGAAGGCGACATATTGCTCGAAAAGGTTGAAGCAACTTTTGTCGGGCCCAAATAGAATCACTTTTGTAGAATAAAAATATTTGTCAATATGCGATTTACCTGGGGAACTGCCATTGCAATTTTTCTATTGTTGTTCATTGTAACGATGGTGTCGTTTGCTATTTTCGCTTACAATCAGGACGTTAATCTTGTTCATCAGGATTATTATGAAAAGGGAGTAGACTATAGCCAACAGATGGATCGCGATGCCCGCTCACTCCGGTTTGCCGGGCAGATAGGAGTTGAAACAGCCGGCGATGCTGTTGTTGTTTCTTTTCCCGAAACGATTAGCAGCCAGGCTGACAGTGTCGAAATACTCTTCTTCCGACCTTCGGATCATCATCTTGATAACCGAAAACATACCGCTATCGCTTCTGGAAAAGCCGTGTTGGGCGACATGAATTTGATAAGTGGGCGTTACATCATCAAATTGTCCTGGAATATGGAAGGAATGGAATACGAAGTTGATAAAGAGCTAATCGTCAAGTAATAATTATGGAACTACTTTGGTCGGCTTTGGCATTGGGGTTGATGGGAAGCTTTCACTGTGCCGGAATGTGTGGCCCTATTGCCATTGCTATTCCGCTACAAGGCAAAACCATACCGCTGAAAATTGCAGGTGGATGGTTATATAATATTGGCCGGGCCATTACTTATGCCATCATGGGGGCTCTTTTTGGCCTGCTTGGAAAGGGGTTACACCTCGTAGGATTCCAACAGGTGGTATCGGTGGTGATGGGGGCATTGATGGTGATCTCTGTTGCCTTTCCGGCACTTTTTGGCCGTTTAATGGTCGCCGAAAAACCTTGGTTCTCGGCCGTTTTTAATTTGAAGAAACGCCTGGGCAAAGCACTCTCCATTCGTTCGCTGGGCGGACTATTTCTGGTTGGCCTGCTTAACGGACTTTTACCTTGTGGGTTGGTTTACATCGCCATAGCCGGAGCAATTGCCTCCGGGGGACTATGGTTGGGTGCTGCTTATATGGTTTTATTCGGGTTGGGAACCATACCAATGTTGCTGGCCATCACCCTGGCCGGTAACCTGATGAGCCTTCCGCTTCGAAATAAAATCAATAAACTGATTCCGGTATTGGTCTTTGTTGTCGGTATCTTTTTTATTCTGAGAGGTTTGAATTTAGGAATCCCATTCTTAAGCCCGACCAAAGAACGCATCGAAAAGAAATTCGAAAACAGCCTGAAAGAAAATGAACTGTCGGAAGGGCCGAGTGCCCGCTTTTTCGATTATTTTAGGGCATGACAAATCCATCGGGGCATAACCATTGTGTACACTGCGGTGCCGACTGCGGCAATACTCCTGTACGCTGGAACGACAAATCATTTTGTTGCAACGGCTGTAAAACGGTATACCAGATACTGAACGAGAACAAGCTCTACACCTACTACAATCTTGAAAAAACGCCCGGTATCAGGGTTGAAGGCTCAGATCCTGAAAGCCATTATGCTTTTCTCGATAATGACGAGGTTGCCCGCAAACTGATTCTTTTCTCGGAAGGCGATATTGCAAAGGTAAAATTTTATATCCCTGTTATTCATTGTGTTTCGTGTATTTGGTTGCTCGAACATCTTACTTCGCTTCATCCCGGCATTAAATTCTCAACTGTCAATTTTGTACGTAAGGAGGTCGATATCACTTACAACAGCAACTTGATATCGTTGCGGCAACTGGTAGAGTTGCTCAGTTCGGTGCATTATATTCCCGATTTGTCGCAAAGCCGTTCCGATAAGCCAGAAGAACACAAGGGGTATAAAAATTTGCTTTACAAGATTGGCATTGCCGGTTTTGTCTTTATCAATGTGATGACTTACAGTTTACCAGCCTATTTCAACGGCCATCCCGTCGAAGGGGCACTGGGCAAATTGCTTGGGATGTTGAGCTTTCTGCTGGTCATTCCTGTTACCTTCTACAGCGGCAGCGATTACTATATTTCAGCTTGGAAAAATCTTAAAAAGAAGAACATTAGCATCGATTTACCAATAGCCATCGGCATTATGGTCCTTTTTTTGGTGACCGGTTACGAAGTGCTCACCCGTACCGGACAGGGCTATTCTGACAGTCTTTCAGGCTTGATCTTCTTTTTGCTGGTAGGGAAGTGGTATCAGGGCAAATCGTATGAAGCGCTTTCGTTCGAACGAAATTACAAATCATATTTCCCGATAGCGGTTACTAAAATCAACAAGCAGATGGAAGAAAGTATCTTGCTTGAGAAGATTGAAAAAGGTGACCTTTTGCTCATCCGAAACCGGGAATTGATTCCGGCCGATGCCATTCTGGTGGAAGGGAAAGGGTTGATCGATTATAGTTTTGTTACCGGCGAGTCTACACCTGCTGTGAAGAACCCCGGAGATTTCCTTTATGCCGGTGGCCGGCAAATGGGGGGCATTGTAAAGATTCGTATCGAGAAAGAGGTCGACCAGAGCCACTTAACCAAGCTTTGGAATCAGGATAAAAGATTTGAAAAGCCATCGCATTCCTTGAAGACGATTACCGACAAGGTAGGGCGCAATTTTACCGTGGCCATTATTTTTATTGCATTGGCAGGACTTATTTTCTGGTGGCAAATGGGCGAAATGCACACCGCTATTTTTGTCTTCACTTCGGTGTTGATTATTGCCTGTCCCTGCGCACTGGCGCTGTCGGTTCCTTTCACTTTCGGCAACACAATGCGGATTTTTGGTCGTAAAGGGCTCTATATCAAGAATAGCGATGTCGTGGAGAAACTTTCGCAAGTCGATACCGTGGTTTTCGATAAAACCGGAACGCTGACTAAACCGAACGAAACGGAGGTTCAATTTATTGGAGATATACTTGCTCCTGCTGAATTGGACGCAATCCTGTCGCTGACCAAACAATCGCCCCACCCGCTGAGCATGGCCATTGCAACATCACTGTCGGGACACGAATATCATGCCCCAACCCATTTTGTCGAGGTCGAAGGACGTGGTGTTTATGGCGAAGCCAACGGATATAGGGTACAATATGGTTCGGCCGAATTTGTAACAGGGACCGATGTTGAAGCAGGGCAAGGTGGTTCGAAAGTATGGGTGAAAATAAACGATATCCGTAAAGGTTATTTTACCATCTCGAACCAGTACCGCGATGGTCTGGAAGAGGTAATTGCAGCGCTGGGCAAGCAGTTCGATATCTATTTGATTTCGGGCGACAATGAAACCGAGCGCGGGCGACTGTCGTCGTTGTTCAGCGACGAAAAAATGCACTTCAATCAGAAGCCACAGGATAAAGCCGGTTTTATCCGGTCGTTGCAACAGCAGGGAAAGGTGATACTGATGACCGGCGACGGGCTGAACGATGCCGGTGCGCTGATGCAGAGCGATGTGGCTTTGTCGATAGCCAACAAGGTATACCAGTTTTCGCCGGCCAGCGATGCCGTTCTCGAAGCCGGGACTTTTGCCCGTCTGGCACGGTTTATTGCTTTCAGCCGGACATCGGTCAGGATTGTTTATCTTAGCTTTACTATTTCGTTGTTCTATAATGTTATAGGCATTAGCGTCGCCTTGTCTGGAAATCTATCTCCGGTAGTGGCTGCCATTCTGATGCCGCTTAGTTCAGTGTCGGTTGTGGCATTTGCCACTTTCGCCACCCGGTTGGCGGGGCGCCGCAAACTCGCTCTGTAGCGATCAATTCAGATAAACGAAAAAATATATTGCTCTATCCTGTCTAAAAAAGGATTTGCTCCCCGAATTGGCATCTCCCTGCGGTCTGGTTCAAAGGTATATCAACTCCGCAACAACCTGCCATTGATGGCCTTTGGGTGGCGTTTTGACGGGATGTGAATTGGGAGATCGCATTGGGTAGGTTTTTCGACGAACGGCACTCGAAAACGTGATATCAATTTAATTATCGCAATAGTAATTTGTCACTTGGGGTAAATCGCGAATCTTTGATTGAGTTATAGTTTAAGCCGGGCCAGTTGTTCGCTTTTAAAATCGGTTGGATTTTTCCCGGTTTTCGATTTAAACACACGGCTGAAGTAGTCGATAGAATTGAACCCAAGTTGGTATGAAATTTCTTTTACGCTCAGGTCGCTTTCGACAAGTAAATCTTTGGCTTGCCTGATTCGAAGCGAAAGATGGTATTGAGCAGGCGAAATGCCGGTATATCTTTTGAACATTTTTCGGAAATTGGAATAGCCAATGTTCATTTGGTCGGCCAGTTCTTCCATATTTAGGTTGGTGGCCAGATTGTCGCGGATAATCATACACGAGCGCTGAATGATTTTCTCTATTTCACTTCCGTTGAAATTGGCATTTTTCTTTATCGACATCATCAACCCGATGATGGTTACCACCAACCCGGAACAGAGTTGCTGATAGCCCCTTTTTTCACCCCGAACATGTTGCCTGATTTCGTGAAAGTAACGCAGTAACTCGTCATTGGCCCCCACTTTGATAACCGGGTTTTCGTCCGAAAAGAATTCGTTTCGGAACATGTTCTCGGCAAACTCGCCGTTAAACCCAATATAATGTTCGCGCCAACCTTTTTTCAATGGCCGGTAGCGGTGCCATACTCCGGGGTAAAGAACGATAACCGAACCCTCTTCGACCTTGAATTTCCCATTTTTGGTTTCAAGTATTCCTTCACCATTGGTAATATAATTCAGTTGATATTCCCGTAAAACACGGCCATTCTTCCAGTTGAAACGGTAACCGGCAGGGTGCCCTTCGGGGGGATAGCTGCTGTCGGGGCCAATGGTGGCACAACCTGCAACGTTGATGTAAAGCCCCCATTGCCGGTCTTCGCTGCTTTTGGTCGTATATTTGAAGAAGTTATCCATCAGCTATATCATTTTGTGCAAATATCCATTCAGAAAGTAAAATGGTTTGAGCAAAAATGGTAGTTATTTTTGATTTGATCGCAAAGGGATTGATATTCATTCCCGATCTCTGTTGAATAACATATTATTGTAACCATTTTGTACAAACTGAGCCTTGAAATATGAAAAAGAAAGTGATTGCCGTTTTCGATATTGGAAAGACCAACAAGAAAGTATTGCTTTTTGATGAACAGCTGAAAATCGTTGAACAGGTTGAGGATATTTTCCCTGAAATAGTTGATGAAGACGGGTTCCCGTGCGACGATGCAGTCCGAATCGAAACATGGATTTCGGAACGCGTGGGGCAATTGCTGCAAAGTGAAGATTACGACGTTTCGGCGCTCAACTTTTCAACTTACGGGGCCACATTGGTTTATCTGTCGGCTGATGGAAACCGGATTGGCCCATTCTATAACTATCTGAAAAATATCGATTCGGCAGTTCCGGTATCGATCTACGAACGGTTCGGCGGCACTACCGAGTTTTGTCGAAAAACTGCTTCTCCGGCACTGGCTATGCTTAACTCAGGGTTTCAGGCGTTATGGCTTAAACGTACAAAGCCTGCGGTTTTCGGGCAGGTGGCCGACATTCTTCATCTGCCTCAATATCTTTCGTACCGCTTTACCGGTCATAAGGTCTCGGAACTGACCTCTATCGGTTGCCATACGGCTATGTGGGATTTTGACAACCATTGTTACCATCGCTGGTTGGCTTCCGAAGAAATCAACCTTCCGCATCCAGTCGATAACAATACTTGCTTCGAGGTTAATTTTAATGGTAAAAAACTTCCGGTCGGAATTGGTATCCACGATAGTTCGGCTTCGCTGGCCCCTTATCTGACCCTTGCGTCCGAACCTTTTATCCTGATATCCACCGGAACATGGTGCATCACGATGAACCCTTTTAACGATGAACCACTGACAGCAGAGCAACTGGAACAAGATTGCCTGAGTTATATGGGTGTGCATCAAAAACCGGTAAAATCGTCCCGGCTCTTTTTAGGCCATATCTTTGAAGTGAACGTATCGCGGATTGAGCAATTTTTTGGAAAAGAGAAGGGGGTATTTAAATCGGTTAAGCCGGATGAGGCGCTTGTTAAAGGCCTACTTGAAAACCAAACCCGTTATTTCTTTACTAACAGTTTACCTGCCGATTACATCGATTTGTCAGCCGATTTATCTTCGTTTGCCAACTTCGAAGCTGCTTATCACCAGCTGGTTTTTGATGTTGCGCACCTTTGCCGTAAATCGGTTGGGCTGGTTATACCGCAGCACGATACCACAAAGGCAGTCTACATCACCGGCGGCTTTTCCAGGAACAGGCTCTTTGTCCGATTGATAGCCAATTTATTGTCCGATAAGAGAATCTTCACCTCAGAGATTGATAATGCTACGGCATTGGGAGCCGCACTGATGGTTTCAGAACCTGTTTTCGGAAAGGTAAATGTAAGCCTTGGGTTGAAGGAGATTCAACCATTTTAAGGTGATTTAGGATAAAGATTTCGTTCGCATTTGTTATTTTTACAATGATATAAAAACCACCTACTGATGAAGATGCTCAAACCTTTGGTTCCTCTTTTTTTATTGATAATAACATCTTATGTTACGGCGCAAAACCCCATTTGTCCGCCTGGAGTCTATATTGCCGACCCATCGGCACACGTCTGGACCGACGGTAAATTGTATGTTTATGGTTCGCGCGACGAAAGCCCCGATTACTATTGTTCGTACGACCATTGGGTATTGGCCACAAACAACCTGAGCGATTGGGAAATTACTAAAGATGCTTTTGCCTCGCGTGGTTCAAAAGATCAGGTTTCCTATTCTGATGCCCCGCTTTATGCCCCTGATTGTCAATATTTCAACGGAAATTATTATCTCTATTACTGTCTTGCCGGAGGCGCTGATATTGAGGGGTATGCAGTATCAGCTTCTCCAACGGGCCCATTTATCAATGGTAAGCCAATAAAGGTCGGAGGCTACAATCAGATTGATCCGGCAGTATTTATCGACGATGACGGACAGGGTTATTATATTTGGGGACAATTTGAGGCCAAGATTGCCAAACTTAAGCCTGGGATGACCGAGATAGATGAGTCGACCATTAAGGTTGGCGTAGTCAACGAGAAAGAGCATTTTTTTCACGAAGGCGGCTATATGGTTAAGCGAAACGGGATTTACTATTTCATTTATACCGATATCAGCCGGGCCAACCGGGCAACTTCCATTGGTTATGCCATGTCTGATTCTCCCATGGGGCCGTTTCGATATGGAGGAGTGATTGTCGATAATGACCATTGCGATCCGGAGACATGGAACAACCATGGTTCGATAGCCGAATTTAAAGGGAAATGGTATATTTTTTATCATCGGTCGACCCATGGCAGCAAGATGATGCGCAAAGCTTGTATCGAACCAATAGCTTTCAGGGAAGATGGTACAATTCCCGAAGTGGAAATGACATCGCAGGGTGCGGGCGAAGCGCTCGATGCTTTTGCTGAAATTGAGGCCGAGCGGGCTTGTCTGCTTTTCGGTAATGTTAGAATTGCTGGTTTTGGATCTCAAAATGAAGCGTTAATAAAAATTAACAACGATGATGCGGCATGTTATAAATACATTAACTTTGGCACAGGTGCATCATCAGTATTGATAAAAGCGTCTCCCGGCCCGAAGCCTGTTAGAATTGAGCTGGCATTGGGCCAATCGTGGGGCCAATCTTTGGGTTCTATAGAAATTCCGGGAAATGGCGATGGGACAAAAGTGTTGGAATATCGTTTCCCGGTTCGGAAGATAGCCGGAATCCATGCACTGTGGTTGCGTTTTTATGGTGATAATAATCAGATTTTTTGTGTGGATTCATTCCACTTCGAAAAATAAATAGTTGGTTGGTGATTAGTTGGATGATGAAAAGGGTGGCGGTTCTTTTACCAGCTACCCTTTTCTGTTTGGTGTCAGTCCGAGTTCTTTTCCTTTTTCAAGCATAAAAGCATATGCTTCATCAAAATTATTGTGGATCTCTCCTTCAAGAATCGCCTCTTTAATGGCCGATTTGATAAGTCCCACTTCGCGGCAAGGCGTAAGGTCAAACGTTTCCATAATTAACTCGCCCGGTACCGGTGGCTGAAAATTTCGAACGGCATCACGTTCTTCAATATCTTTTAGTTTTTCGCGTACAAGTTGGAAATTGGCCATGTAACGGGTCACTTTTTCCTGATTTTTCGACGTGATATCGGCTTCGCAGAGTGTCATCAAATCATCGATATCGTCGCCGGCATCAAACAACAGGCGGCGTACAGCCGAGTCGGTAACCTCTTCTTCCGAAAGTACAATTGGCCGCATGTGCAGTAACACCATTTTTTGGACAAACTTCATCTTTTCATTCATCGGAAGTTTCATCCGGTCAAAGATTTTGGGTACCATCTTTTCTCCAACGAAATTATGGCCATGAAAAGTCCATCCCAAAGCAGGCGAATATTTCTTTGTGGCAGGTTTGGCAATATCGTGCAGTAAAGCTGACCATCTGAGCCAAAGGTTATCGGTATGGAACGAGATGCGGTCGAGCACTTCGAGCGTGTGGTAAAAATTATCTTTATGACCAATTCCATTCACCGTATCGCGGCCTTTCATATTCTGAAGTTCCGGAAGGATAATCTTCAGTAATCCGCTTCTTTCGAGCAATTTAAAACCAATGGACGGCACCGGCGAAAGCATGATTTTGTTGATTTCGTCGGAGATGCGTTCTTTCGAGACAATGGTTATCCGTTCGGCTTGTTTTTCAATGGCATCGAAGGTTTTATCTTCGATATAAAATCCCAGTTGCGCAGCAAAACGAATAGCCCGTAACATTCGAAGCGGGTCGTCAGAGAATGTAATCTCCGGATCAAGCGGGGTACGGATAATCTGGTTCTCGATGTCTTTAATGCCTTCAAAGGGGTCGAGAAGTTGTCCGTAAGTAGTATGATTGAGGCTGATGGCCAATGCGTTGATGGTGAAGTCGCGTCGTTTTTGGTCATCTTCAAGAGTCCCATTTTCAACAATCGGTTTGCGGCTTTCAACGCGGTACGATTCTTTTCTGGCTCCAACAAATTCGAATTCAACATCCTGGTGTCGGAACATTGCCGTTCCAAAATTCTTAAAAACCGATACCTTCAGTCGGGGGTTGATGGCTGCAGCAACTTTCTGTGCCAAATCAATACCACTCCCAATGGTAACGATATCGATATCATAGCGATCCCGTTTGCGATGCATGATTTTGTCGCGTACGAAACCGCCTATGACATAAGTTTCCAACCCTTCGCGGTCGGAAACAGCGCCGATCAATTTAAACGCCGGATGTTCGAGATATTCTTTCAAATTTTGCCTTTCTGGCATTGCGTCCTGTTAGAAAATAAAACGGTTGCAAAAATAGACATTTACCGACACTTTTACGCGAAATGCAGTTAAATTGGTTTAACCGGTCAGCTTACAGCTTTTCGAGAATGGTTTCCAGCTTTATTCCTCTCGATCCTTTAATCAGGACGACACAATCTTCGATAGGCGAATGTGTCAGGAAGTCAGCAAGTTCACTGCTTAGGTCAAATGTTTTGAAATTACTGCCACAGGATTGAGAGGCGAATTGAGGGCCTACCAGAAAGATGTATTCTAACCTCATCTGCTGAAGTTGAAGGACAATTTTCTGATGCTCTTCGGCTGAAACATCGCCCAGTTCGAGCATATCGCCCAATACAACCGCTTTGCGTGGAGCATCATAATGGCTAAAGTTTTCGAGGGCGGCTGCCATACTGGTCGGGTTGGCATTGTAAGCATCCATCAGTACCGAGTTTTGCTGGGTTTTGATAAACTGCGAACGATTGTTGGCTGGTTGGTAAGCTTCTATCGCTTCTGTTATTTGCAATGGGTCGATGCCAAAATATTGTCCTACAGTAGCTGCGGCAAGGGCATTTTCGAGGTTGTAACCACCGACCAAATGGGTTTTGCAATAAAGCCACCCTTTAGGAAAACGTGCTTTGAATATCATGAATGGTGCCGACTGTATCAATTCTCCTTCCACCCCGTTTCCCCCTTTTGTAGTGGTATATTCAATTGTTGCCGTTTTGCCGGTTTTGGGTAGAAGGTGTGGGTTTGCGGTGTTGATAAATATCTTTCCCTGATGATTTTCAAGAAAGCGGTACATTTCGGTTTTGGTATTGATAACCCCTTCGAATGAACCAAACCCTTCGAGATGTGCTTTGCCTACATTGGTAATTAATCCGTAATCAGGTAGGGCAATTTCGCAGAGTGCCTTTATCTCGCCCGGATGGTTGGCCCCCATTTCGATAACGCCGATTTCGGTTTCTGATGTCAGCGTAAGCAGGGTAAGCGGCACCCCAATATGGTTATTTAGGTTGCCTTTTGTGCTTACAGTCCTGAATTTTTTGGACAATACTGCGGTAATCAGCTCTTTGGTTGTGGTTTTACCATTGGTGCCGGTAATGGCCAGGATGGGTAATTTGAGCTGTTCGCGGTGATATCGGGCCAAAGCCTGAAGTGTGTCCAGTACGTTATCGACCAAAATAAACTGTTCTGTTAAATGATATTCCGGTTCGTCAATAATGGCATAAGATGCGCCGTTTTCGATGGCTTTTGCGGCAAAACGGTTGCCATTAAAGTTTTCGCCCTTCAGAGCAAAAAAGATGGAGCCACGTTCGATATTCCGGCTATCGGTCGTAACCTTTTGGTGTTCGAGGAAAATGGTATAGAGATTGGCTGTTTTCATTTTGTAAGGAAATGAAAAAACCTCATCGGAGAATGAGGTTTTTCAGTTATGATTGGGTTGTTTATTATTTCGAGTTTGAATCACCCAGATGGGTCATGGCACAGCGGAAGCCCAAATCGTTGGTGGCTTTTCTTTCGTCAAGATAGCGTCTTGAGCCAGGTGACAACCAGTAGGTCCTGTCTTTCCAGCTTCCACCTTTGTATACGCGGGCATTATCCGAAATACGGGGGTCTGATTTTCCGGTTCCCTGGGCATACATATCTATCGTTGATTTCGATTTGTTTTGCTCATTTTCCCACTCTTCCGACTCGTCTATACGCGACTGGTAGTCACCGTCTCTAAAGTTGATATAATTGGCAACGGTATCACGGATAAGCACACCGTATTCGTCTTTCATGAAATTGCCATCGGCATCGCGGCGGTAATTGGTATAAACATTTCCACGCAATGGCTGGAATTCATTGAATTCCTGAAAAGAGGTTGGCCTGTAAACATCCTGTACCCATTCGCTTACGTTGCCTGCCATGTTATACAGCCCGTAATCGTTGGGAATAAAGGTTTTCACCGGAGCAGCAATTTCGTATGCGTCATTGAGTGCCGAAGCGGTTCCCATGTAGTCGCCTCGTCCCCTGACGTTGTTGGCTAACATTTTTCCTCTTCCTTTTTTGGCACTCTGACGAATTTGGTTTCCGTTCCAGGGATAAATTTTTCGGTCAGTAACCACCTCTTCTTCGGTATTACCAATCAGTGCGAGGGCCGCATATTCCCATTCGGCTTCGGTTGGAAGCCTGTAACGAGGCAGCACAATGCCATCGGACATATTTACACGGCGTGTGCCTCCGTCTTTGCCTAAATCTTTCATCGGGCGACTGCCTTCGGTGCCATCGTAGGCGCCATTCAGGTAGCTGTCTGATGTAAATACATTCTGTCCCTCCTGGTTCAAGTCCTCGGCGAGAATTCTATCTTCAATCAAGACTCTTTCATTTACACGGTCGGTACGCCATGCACAATATTTGTTGGCTTGAACCCAACTTACACCAACTACGGGGTATTCGGCGTAGGCTGCATGTCGGAAATAGTTTTCGAGATAAGGTTCGTTGTACGAAAGTTCGTCACGCCATACCAATGTATCGGGGAGAGCAGCTTCGTAAACTTCTGGATTATTGGGATAAACCCTCTGTAACCAGTACAGATATTCGCGCCAGTCGACATTTCTCACTTCGGTTTCGTCCATATAGAAGGAGGCAACCGTTACCCTGCGGGGAATGTTGTTGGCATCAAACATCACATCCTGTTCGACTCTACCCATCGAAAAAGTACCGCCCTGAATATATACCAGCCCCGGGCCATTGTTTTGCTTGTAACCTGACCGGTATTCAAAACCGCCGTTTTTGGGGTTGTTGTACGACCATCCGGTTGTTGATGAAGCCGAATTCTTTTTGCCTTTGAATAATTTACATGATGACACGAGCATCAGGCTCAAGGCAAGAAGGACTATTGTGTTCAGTCTCATAATGCGTTATCGTTTGATTTCAATAAGAGTTGCACTCGGTGCAAAATAAATCAAATCTTTTAAAAGATGTAATATTTTGTAAAGAAATTACCGGATTTCCCGGATATGGTACAAATATATGGTAAAATATCAATTGTTTCATCAATTAGGATAGTCAATTACCGACATAATTTATTGATAGTTACCAACCGGCGGTTGTTGATAATGATCGCGGTTTTATCAAAAAGCATTCGAGCTTTTGATTTGATTGTCAGCCTGTTTTTACGCTTGTTTGCAATTTTGATATCATTTCTTCGGCCAGGCAGGGGGAATTATTTGCTTATTTTCTTTAATTTGCACGTTGACTATAGTCATTGTTGGTTAATGCTAAAGAGTATTGAAATGAACAAAATCAGGGTTGGTTTGGGATACGATGTGCACCGGCTGGCAACTGGCGAAGAGCTTTGGTTGGGTGGTTTGCAAATTCCTCATGAAAAAGGGACGGTAGCCCATTCCGACGGCGATGTGTTGCTCCATGCGCTGTGCGATGCCCTTTTAGGGGCGGCCGGGTTGCGGGATATTGGGTTTCACTTTCCTGACACATCATCTGAATTCAAAAATATTGACAGCAAAATATTACTCGAAAAGACCATCGACTTAGTGTCTCAGAAGGGTTATACGGTTGTCAATGCCGATATTGTGGTAGTGGCCCAGCGTCCTAAATTGAAAGACTATATTCCTGAGATGGAGTCAGTTGTAGCGCGGATACTCAATATTGATGTTGCCGATGTCAATATTAAGGCTACAACAAGCGAAATGCTTGGTTTCGAAGGTCGTGAAGAAGGAATATCGGTTCAGGCAGTTGTATTGCTCGAAAAACGGGAATAGATATGTTGTTCGAATTGCTCTATTTCACATCTCCTTCGTGTACAGTATGCCATAGTTTAAGGCCTAAACTGGAGCAGATGGTTCATGACAAATTTCCGGATATCAGGTTTATTCCTGTCGATATTGCGCAGCAGCCCGAGCTTTCAGCAAAGTATATGGTTTTTGCTGCACCAACAATGATTTTATTATTCGAAGAAAGTGTTGTCTACAAGCGTTCAGGCCTCTTTTCGTTGATTGAAGTGGAGACTCAATTTAACAGAATAATTGAGTTGAATACCTGAAAATAGGTATTTTATCATAAATATGAATCTTGTTTGCCAAGAGTCAGTGGGGTGGCTGATTTTTTATTAATTTTGTTTTTTGCAGAAGGTAATATAGTGTAGGTTGAAAAAGTTTTTACTCATATTATTTGGCTGGTTTACTTTAATTAACGTTTTTGCAACCCAGGCACCGGAGGAGTTGGACAGTCTTCTCAGGAAGTTAAAATCTGTGCCCGAAGCCGACAGGTGTATGCTAATGAACGAGATATCCCGTTCCTATATTTCAACCGATCCGCAGGCTGCCTTCGAATATGCCAATCAAGCCTACGAAATTGCATTGAAAACTTCCGATTCAAAAGGCGAAGGGTACTCCCAGCTCAATATAGCCAAAAGCCTTTTTATGCGTGGCGAAGTGGAGGCATCGTTACCTTTCATCCAAAATACCCTCTCTATTTCGAGAAAGATAGAAGACAAATCGCTGCTTGGCGAAGGGTATAACCTTTTGGGCAATTATTACATGACTGTTGGAAATCTTAGCAAATCGCTTGAGGTATTTCAGGAGGGTTTGTCAAATCTGCGTTTGCCTGAAGATGAACGGGGAATTGCCATGATTAAGTCCAATCTGGCCAATTTGTATAATGTTACCGGTGAATACCGCAAAGCGATGGATCTTTTCTTCGATGTATTGAATGTTTACGAAAAAAAGAACGATAAGGAGAATATTGCTATCGTTAAAAACAATATTGCATTAAGCTACCACGAGTTGCTTAATTTCGACAAAGCGATGGAGTATTATCAGCAGGCACTCGATATTCACCGCGAGTTGGGGCAGGTATCGTCTCAGGTTATCCCGCTCAACAACATTGCTGAGATTCATAAAGATCGAAAAGAATATGATAAGGCACTCGAAACATTCAGACAGTGTTACGGTCTGGGGATTTATCTGAATAACGAGAGCTATAAAGGTATGGGGCTTCTTGGGATGGGTGAAACATATTTGTTGATGGAGAAGTTTGACGATGCAGCCAAAAACCTGAACGAAGCAAAAACCATTTTTGAAACATTAAATTATGCTGAGAACCTTTCGCAGGTCTATTTCAATCTCGGAGAGCTTTTTTTCAGAAAGGGAGATATCTCAAATGCCAAGATTTCGTTTGATAAGAGTTTAAAATTGGCTCAGGACCTTCGTCAGGTCGAACTATTGGGAAAAAATTATGAAGCACTGTCGAATCTGGCAGTGCTTTCGGGCAATTATAAGGCAGCCTACGAATATTACAGAAACTTTTCAACTATCTCGGATTCAGTTTACAAAGAGAGCCGCGAAAATATCCTTTCTGAAATGATAGCCAAATATGATTTGACCAAGAAAGAGGGAGAAGTCGTTTTTTTGCAGCAGGAGAATGCCAGTAAAGAACTTGAGCTGGAAAAGAAGAAAATCCGCAATCAACTAATGTGGGGATTGATATTTGGGCTTGTTATTACTCTTGGCCTTCTTTACCGTTTATATTCCATCAAACGAAACTCGAATCGCAAACTCAAATCGAGCTACGAACAGATTGCCGAGCAAAAAGAAGAGTTGGAACAACTCAATGGCACAAAAGACAAATTACTTTCCATTATCGCGCATGATTTGCGCGGTCCTGTTGGCGTAACCAAAAATATGCTTTACCAGCTGATAAAAGATCCCGATGTCTTCACCCCCGAAGAACAGTCCCAAATTATGGAAGAATTATTTCTGGTAAGCGAGAAGACTCACGATCTGCTCGAGAATCTGTTGTCGTGGGCCAACAATCAACGTGGTTTGAAGATTTCGAAAGATTCGATTTCTGTTAGAAAACTGATTGAAACCAATGTTGAGCAGCAGGAGATTTTTGCCAGGAAGAAAGGGGTTAAACTTTACTCTCAGGTGTCAGCCGACTATAACGTCTTTTGCGATATAAACATGATAAATCTGGTTATCCGAAACCTGATTTCGAATGCCATAAAATTTACTCCGGCAAAAGGGACTATCACCATTACCGGATATAAAACCGATAATTTCTACAAAGTAGTTATACAGGACAATGGAGTAGGGATGCCACCCGAGGTGATGAACCGCATTTTCGATTCGAAAGATTTTTATACCTCTTATGGAACCAATCGCGAAAAGGGTTCCGGCCTTGGTTTGAAGCTCTGCAAAGAATTTGTGGAGAAAAATGGAGGGCAGATTACCGTTGACTCAGATCAGGGACGAGGGACTACTTTTGCATTTACGCTCGAAATAACATCCTCATCAGGCATTTCACCCAAAAGCGAGCGGGAAGCGGTTCCTGAACCGCTCGAAAAAACCGCTGTTTACCAACCTAATCTGGTGGGTAAAGGTTGAACCCCAATCTCAAAATTTTCGCGTGTACAAAACCTATTTTTTAAAGTGAAGTCAATGTTGTAATTTCACTCAGGTAAATCATACAGATTAATTGATAAATTTTTATAAAAATGAAAAAAGGTTTAATCGTTATTATTGTTTTAGCAGTAATTGTTTTTGCAGCTGTACGCTGGGGAATCAGCGTAAATAACAAGATGGTCGAAATGGACGAAGGTGTGTCATCTGCCTGGTCGCAGGTCGAGAATGTATACCAGCGCCGTGCCGATTTGATACCCAACCTTGTTAATACGGTGAAAGGTTATGCCGACTTCGAACAGGAAACATTGACAGCCGTAATCGAAGCCAGGGCAAAAGCTACCGCTGTAACTGTCGACCCTACTAAGTTGGATGCCAATGCTATTCAGCAGTTTCAAGATGCTCAGTCGGGTCTCTCTTCGGCATTGGGGCGTTTAATGGTAGTTGTCGAGAAATATCCCGACTTAAAGGCCAACCAAAACTTCCTCGATTTGCAAGCCCAGCTCGAAGGTACCGAAAACCGGATTACAGTCGAACGTCAAAAATTCAACGAAACGGCAAGAGTTTATAATACCTATATCCGTAAATTCCCCAACAATCTGATAGCTTCATTCGGCGATTACGAAAAGAAAGCCTATTTCGAAGCTGATAAAGGTGCAGAGAAGGCTCCGAAAGTTGAATTTTAACCCTTTCGAAGCATGAAACCTGAACTGTTTTTGGGAAAGGAAAACGAAAAACGGGTCAAGGAGGCTATCCGGGATGCCGAGAAAGCCACCAGTGGCGAGATTGTTATCCATATTGAATCGTCATGTAAAGAAGATGTACTCGACAGGGCAGCCTGGGTATTCAAAACATTGAAATTGCATCGAACCGCTCAACGCAATGGTGTGCTGATTTATCTTTCGACTGACGACAGAAAATTTGCCATTCTGGGCGATGCAGGAATCAACGCGGTTGTTCCGCCCGGTTTTTGGGACGAAGTTAAAACCACAATGCTCGGATGTTTTGTCGAAGGCCGTTTTGCCGATGGTCTGGAAGTCGGAGTTACAATGGCCGGAGAGAAATTGAAAGAGTTCTTCCCTTATCAGAAAGATGATGTCAACGAATTGTCTGATGATATTTCATACGGAACAAAATGACAAGAAAATACGACCCGATTAAGAATACTTTTTTTGTATTACTGCTTTTATTTTCAGCATTTGGGCTTAAAGCGCAGGACGAGTTTCCGCAACGCCCCGAACCTCCCCGGTTGGTAAATGACTTGGCCGGAATGTTGTCGGGTGGCGAACAGCAGCAGCTTGAAGCTAAACTGGTTCAGTTTGGTGAACAAACTTCAACCCAAATAGCCATTGTAACCGTTCCGACTTTAAGTGGTTACGACAGGGCCGATTATGCCTATCGTTTGGCTGAAAAATGGGGGGTAGGGCAAAAAGGTAAAAACAATGGGATTTTGATTTTGGTCAAACCCAAGACGGCTAACGAGAAAGGCGAAATTTTTGTTGCTGTTGGTTATGGGCTTGAGGCTGTTGTCCCTGACGCTATTGCGCACCGGACAATTGTCAATACAGAGATATTGCCTGCATTTAAAGTTGGTGATTACTTTGGAGGGCTCGACCGTGCTACGACCGTTTTGATGTCGCTTACTTCGGGCGAGTTTACGGCTGATCAGTATCAGAAAAAAGCCGGGAACGGAGTCTCACCGTTTGCCGGAATAGGTTTTATCATCTTTATGGTGGTCATGTTTATCATCTTTGGCCGTCGGCGTAACCATCATTCTGTGGGAACACGAACAGGGTCTTTGCTCGATGCAATTATTCTGGCCAATATGTTGGGTGGAAGTCGTCACAGTGGCTCATGGGGCAATTTTAGTGGTGGCGGCGGAGGCTTCAGCGGAGGTGGAGGCTTTGGTGGTTTCGGCGGTGGAAGCTTTGGCGGCGGCGGCGCCGGTGGTTCTTGGTAAGATCAATCAAATGTCTGCATAGAAAAGGCTGTCCAGTCAATGGACAGCCTTTCTTTATTTGGCACGATAATTCCCAATCTTTGAACGTTGGAAAAATCGTTTGTTATCAATCGTTTCTCGGCTTGCGCAACTGGTGAGTGTGGCCCCCACCTTCACGACGATCGCCATGGTTGTGCGGACGATTGGAGTTGCGGTCACCGTGACGATCGTGGTTTTCGCGGTTTTCAAACCCTTCAGGTTTGGGCAATAAAGCCTTACGCGAAAGTTTCAGTTTGCCTGATTTTTGTTCGACTTCAAGTAACTTGACTTCAACAATGTCGCCAACTTTAAGCAGATCCTCAGGTTGTTCAACTCGTTTCCAGTCAAATTCCGATACGTGGAGCAGACCTTCTTTGCCCGGCATAATTTCAACAAAAGCACCAAACTGAACGATAGATTTTACTTTGCCTTTGTACACTTCGCCTACTTCAGGAACGGCAACAATGGCACGTACGCGGGCAACGGCTGCGTCGATAGCATCTTTGTTCGGAGCACTGATTTCGACATGGCCTTGTTCATCAATCTCTTCGATAGCGATAGTTGCACCGGTATCGGCCTGAATTTGCTGAATAATTTTTCCACCAGGGCCTATAACCGGACCAATCATATCTTTCGGAATAATCATCTTCACAATGCGTGGCACGTTTGGCTTGTAATCTTCGCGCGGTTCGCTAATCACTTCCAGAATTTTGCCAAGGATATGTTCACGGCCTTCTTTGGCTTGTTGCAAAGCGTTGGCCAGGATTTCGTACGAAAGTCCATCTACTTTGATGTCCATCTGGGTAGCGGTAATCCCTTTTTCGGTACCTGTTACCTTGAAGTCCATGTCTCCGAGGTGATCTTCATCTCCCAGAATATCAGAAAGAACGGCATATTTGGTTGCACCTTTATCGGTAATTAATCCCATTGCAATACCCGAAACCGGACGTGTCATTTTCACCCCGGCATCCATCATGGCCATTGTTCCGGCACAAACGGTTGCCATTGACGATGAACCGTTCGATTCGAGAATGTCTGATACAATACGGACGATGTAGGGAAATCCTTCCGGAATCATTCGTTTCAGTGCACGATGGGCAAGGTTGCCGTGACCAATCTCACGACGCGATAATCCACGTGGGACTTTGGCTTCGCCGGTGCTGAACGGTGGAAAATTATAATGGAGCAGGAAGCGCTCTTTTCCCTGAACGGTAACATTGTCGATAATCTTCTCGTCCATTTTAGTTCCCAGTGTTACGCTGGTGAGCGACTGCGTTTCGCCACGGGTGAAAACTGCCGAGCCATGCGAGCCTGGCAGATAATCGACTTCGCCCCAGATATGGCGGATTTGTGTGGTTGAACGTCCATCCAGACGGATGCCATCATCGAGGATCATGCGGCGCATGGCCTCTTTTTCAACATCGTGGTAGTAGCGCGAAATCAGTTTTTTGTTGACATCGCCCTCTTCTTTGCCTTCGCTGTAGGCTGCGATGAAATCTTCTTTCACCTTTTCGAAAGCGGCCATACGCTCATGTTTATTGTTGTTGAGCGATTTGGCGACTTCATAAGCACCGGTATAGGTACCTTTCCAAACCAGGTCGCGCAAAGTTTCATCGTTCTGTTCGTGGCAGTATTCACGTTTCACAACTCCCACTTCAGCGGCCATTTCTTGCTGGACTTTGCAGTGGATTTTGATGGCATCGTGAGCAAATTTGATAGCATCGAGCATTTCAGCTTCTGATACTTCGTTCATTTCGCCTTCAACCATCATAATATTGTCGTGCGATGCCCCAACCATGATATCAATATCGGCAGTTGCAAGTTGCTCGGCCGAAGGGTTAAGCATGAATTTTCCGCCGATTCTGGCTACCCGAACTTCAGAGATAGGTCCGTTGAACGGGATATCGGAAACGGCAATTGCTGCTGATGCAGCCAACCCGGCTAAACAATCGGGCATTTCGTTTTTGCCCGAGGAGATAAGGGTAATCATTACCACGGTATCAGCGTGATAGTTATCTGGGAAGAGCGGACGCAGCGCACGGTCGACCAGACGCGAAACCAGAACTTCTTCGTCCGACGGGCGACCTTCGCGTTTGAGGAAGCCACCCGGAAAACGACCCGCTGCTGCAAATTTTTCGCGGTAATCGACATTCAGCGGCATAAAATCAACATCTTCGCCGGCTTGATGGGCCGAAACAACGGTTGCAAGCAGCATGGTATCACCCATTTTGACTACAACCGATCCGTCGGCTTGTTTGGCCAGCTTCCCGGTTTCGATGGTAATGGTACGTCCATCGCCCAGATCAATTGTTTTGGTAACAACTTTTAGCATAATTCTCTAATAATTAAATAATAACATTTATATCAATGGGTGGGGCAAAAAATTTCAATTTTAAAAAAAGGCAATTCGAAAATTGCCTTTTTTAGGAAGTTCGTTTTACTTACGAAGGTTCAATTCTTTCAGAATCGCACGGTAGCGTTCGATATCCTTGCGTTTCAGATAGTCGAGCAATGCACGGCGTTTACCTACCAAGCGGATCAAAGCACGCTGGGTGCTGAAATCTTTCTTGTTCTGTTTCAAGTGTTCGGTGAGGTGGGTGATGCGAAATGAAAATAACGCGATCTGGCCTTCTGAAGAACCTGTGTCAGCAGCACTTTTACCATGTTTGGCAAAAATGTCATGCTTAATTTCTGAATTTAAATACATAAAACTAAACGTTTGTTTGTGATACAATTATTGCGCCGCAGAATTCAGTTTCGATTACAACGGCTCAACATTATTTAAAACCGGCCACAAAGGTAAAAAAATATCCCTTAAAATCATATCCTCCAATCGATTTATTTTCATTTGGTTGCATCATGTTGGCCGGTGAAGGATTAACCGGTGCCCAATTGTACATTCCAAACAGCGTACGGGTTCACAGTAAAAGTGCTGAAGGTGCAGCAGTGCCTGCGATTCAAGCGCATTCGATGCTGTTAGCCCCGACTCTTTCCAGCGACGTATAATACGGTTGTTTTCAGCCGGGAGTTTCTCCAGCAATTCCAGTGCGCGGTCTTTAAGATAATTTTTGTTGCGATAATTTCCATAAAGAAAAAGGAATGGAACGACCACATTGATCATTATCAATCTAAATGCTTCTTCACCAAATGCCTTAGGCCTTCGTGGCGAAGGTTTGTTGAACGAGTAATGGGTATCCCAATATTCTGACGCTTTGATGTCGAACAAAATTCTGAATTCATCAATCGTCTTTTTATCGAGAATGGCCGAAAAAAGGCCCTGCGAGCGATACACCAGTGCTGCAAATTGCGACAACCGAACCGTGGGGAAGTTGACCGGGTGCATTCGCATGAATTTCCATTGTTCGCCCCCAACGGGTTTGAGATTGTATTTTTGGGCCAGAAAATGATACTCGTCACGTAGTTGCAGATAGTATTCGTCGGCAAAGAGTTCGTTGCCCAGCAATCCGGCTTGACCATAAAGAAGGGCTTCGATTTGAAAAACAGAATCGTGATGTTTGGCTAAGATGGATTGAGGAAGTGAGCGGGCCAACCTTTCGAAAGGTTCGTTGTTTTCGCGAAAGCCGAACGAGCGGGACAGAAATTGGTAGAAAATCTCGTTCCACTCCTCTTTGCTTTCAGCCAATCGTTGTTCAATTGCCTCAATTTTCATTTCGAGCCGTTCAATCATGATGCTGTTCAAAAAAAAGCGGATACGAAAAGGATCGATCTGATAAAGCTGCGATGCACAATTAACCCAGTTGCGGCTCCTTACCAGTGATTCGTAGTTTTTCTCGATCCATTCGGGCCAGCGCACAATGGCTGCCGGAACGATGGCGCCGATATCATTGCGTACCCTTTCGTCGTTCTCGGCTACCACATGCAAGATAGTGTTGCGGTAAGCGGCGTTGTTTTGGTGCCCGTGTTTATTCCAGTCGGATGCCCGCTGGTGGATTTCGACATTCCCGGCCCAAAGTGTATCGCCAATGCGAAGCCGGGCATCGAAAAAATCGGGGCCTGCATGCAAATTATGCCTGCCGGGCTGAATAATTTCAACAGTCTCTCCCTCGGAGGTGACCAATGGCCTGTTTTCGAAAAGTTGATGTTGCCATATAAAATGGAGAAACTCTTCCTTCATCGCTTTTAGGTTTAATCATCTGTAAGTTACAAAAAGCAATGAAGTAATAAAAGGATGAGCCGATTTTTGGTTTCTTATTCAGAAATTTTTCTCAGCATCGTCATCCCGTCGCGGAGGGGAAGGATGGTAGTTTCGACTCGATTGTCATTTTTTACAAAATCGTTAAAAGCGAGAATTCCCTGCGTTTGGGTATCATTAACCGCAGGTTCTTCGGTTACCTTGCCGCTCCACAATGTGTTGTCGGCAATAATAATGCCTCCGATGCGGACTTTTGGGAAAAGAAGTTGGTAATCATCCAGATATTTTCGTTTGTCGGCATCAATAAATACCAAATCGAAGGTTTTATTCAGCGTTTGGATGATTTCTGATGAATCGCCAATGTGTTGAATAATTGTATTTTCCAGTCCGGCTTCCCGAAAATATTTTTGTGCAAAAAGCTCCAGTTCATCGTTGATTTCGATGGTGTGCAGTTGTCCGCCCGGTTGCAGCCCTTTAGCCAGACATATTGCCGAATAACCGGTGTAAGTGCCGATTTCGAGAATCGAATAAGGGCTGATAAGTTTGCTCAAAAATGTCAGTAACGAACCTTGCAGATGGCCCGAGCACATTCTACCGTTAACCATTTTGGCATGGGTATCGCGGTTTAAACGGGCCAGTACCTGATCTTCAGCACCGATATGCGAAAGGATATAGTTTTCCAGTTCGAGCGGCAACTGCATCATTGGTAAATCAAGGTTGAGAGTTTTGATGGATCAAATACCTCATTGGCTATAGCTGTCAAGTGATTGGCATCTATCGACTCAATTTTGTTGAAAATAGCTTCGAGGCTGTCGATTTTATTGAAAACAAGATAACTTTTGCCTATAGCCAGCATCAGGTCTTCGTGGTTTTCCTGCGACATGGCCAATTGTCCGATAAGTTGTTTTTTTGCCTTGCTGAGTTGAATGGAACCCATTGTTGTTTGGCGAAGGTTATTCATTTCCTTGTGAATAAGATTAATGGCTCTTTCCAGATTTTCGGGGTCGGTGCCAAAATAGATGGTAAAAGTGCCGGTATCGCAATAGGCGGTATAGGTCGATTCGATATTGTAGGCTATGCCGTTCCGTTCACGAAGCGAAAGGTTGAGCCGCGAATTACCCGATTGTCCGCCTAAAATACTATTCAGCAGAATCAAGCCGATTCGGTCGGGGTGGTAAACATCGAAAGCTTCGGTGCCAATAATACAATGGGCTTGATGGGTATCTTTCGTCACCCTGCGTTCCACCGGTTGGTAGCCTGTATACTTTTCGCGTGCGAAATTGCGGATGTTTTCACGAAAAGGCGAAAAGTAGCGATCGGCCAGATGTTTGATTTTATCAAACGATACTTTACCAACAGAACAAACGACCATCTGGTCGGTATGGTAGTTTCGGGCCATAAAACCACGAATATGTTCACTGGTAAAGCTTTTGATATGGTCGGGGGTGCCTAGTATATTTCGCCCCATCGGATGTCCGTCGTAAATCAACTCTTCGAAATCGTCGAAAATTAGCTCCGAAGGGGTGTCGTTGTACGAGTTAATTTCGTCGATAATGACATCTTGCTCTTTGCGTAACTCTTTATCAGGAAAGGTGCTGTTCATCAGGATGTCGCCAAAAAGCTCGAAAGCCCTTTCGTAATATTCGACCAAAAAAGAGGCATGAATAGCCGTCTCTTCCTTGGTGGTATAGGCATTTATTTCTCCGCCAACATCTTCTAACCTGCTGATAACATGATAGGCTTTTCGTTTTTGTGTACCTTTAAAAATGGTGTGTTCGATAAAATGGGCCATTCCCTGTTCGTCGAATAGCTCATCGCGCGAACCAGTATTGATAATTACCCCGCAGTGGGCGACCGGCGAATCGGTACAATGGTGGACTAAGCGGATGCCATTGGGCAGAGTTGCTGAAAAATATTCCATTCATTCATTTTGAACTGGTTGCAAAAGTATTTAAAAAAACGGATTTTACAGGCTTTCTGTTTCTCCCCTTTTTGGGGTTTAAAGGTTCCGGGAAAGCTCTGTTTTTTACATTAATCCCACGAAACAACCTGTCGTTTTTTAGTTTAAATTTAATGGTGTTTTCTAAAATAACAATTTCTCCTGTAATCACTTAATTGTACGACTATGGAACGACGCAACTTTATCAAAACAACTGTGGGGGCATTGCCACTGCTGTCGTTTTTTCCAGCCGACTTGAGCGGCATAGTCCGCGAAACGCAACCCGATGCCATTGAAAAGAGAGCACTTGGCCGTACCGGAGAGAAACTCTCGATAATCGGATTTGGGGGCATTGTCGTGATGGATGCCACGCCTGAGCAAGCCTCCCGGCGTGTCAGCGAAGCTATCGATTATGGCATAAACTATTTCGATGTAGCGCCAAGTTACGGCGATGCAGAGATAAAATTAGGCCCAGCGCTGGAGCCTTATCGTAAAAACATATTTCTGGCTTGCAAAACAACCGAGCGAACCAAAGAGGGTGCCCGTCGCGAACTGGAGCAATCGCTGAAACGAATGCGTACTGACCATTTCGACCTTTATCAGTTGCACGCAGTAACCACAGTGCATGATGTAGCGCGTATTTTTGACATGAGTGGTGCAATGGAAACATTGCTGGAGGCAAGAGATGAAGGGAAGGTCCGGTTTTTGGGATTCTCGGCCCACTCGGTCGAAGCGGCAATGGCTTTGATGGAACGATTTGATTTCGAAACCATTCTGTTTCCTGTAAGCAGTTCGTCGTGGCATGCAGGCAATTTCGGCCCACAGGTGCTCGATATGGCCCATAAAAAAGGGATGGGTATCTTGGCCTTAAAGGCGATGGCCAAAGGGCCGTGGCCTGAAAATGCAACCAATAAGTTGGCCAAATGCTGGTACGAACCCTTCACCGATCCCGAAGAGGCGTTAATGGGATTGCGGTTTACCTTATCTCATCCGGTAACGGCAGCTATTCCGCCGGGTAACGAAGATTTGTTCAGACTGGCACTAAAGCTTTCTGCCAAAATCAAACCACTCGATTTGCACGAAGTGGAAGAGATAAAAATGAAAACACTCACCCTGAAGCCACTTTTTTCATATCCTATGGCTTAATATCAAGGTTGTTAAGTTTAATTATTGTCTGGTTTTTAAATATTTACCAATAGATAATTGTTGGTGGGTTATAATATTGAAAATTGTCTGAATTTTGTGACCTTTCATTTGAATATCGCTATTCATTATTGCGAAAATCAGGTTTCTTTGTTGTAAATCAATAAAACAGTTGTGATGGTCCAATATTGTAAGGTATTGTTCGGCTTAGTACTCCTATTCTTCCCGAATCTGCTTTTTTCGCAGAAAAGCGACACCGTTGCCAAAACATTTAATTTTGGGGGAGCGATAACCGTTACCACCAAGGGAATCTCGACTTTCCCCAATCTAACGCTTGGAAAACCGGCTGCGATATTCGATTTGGTTGCCGGAAATGGACGATTAAGTTTCGAGCCCACTTTTCGCTTTTCGCTCGAAGGTAAGCCATGGACTTTTCTTTTCTGGGGCAGGTATAAGGCGGTTCAAAACGATAAATTTTGTTGGGAGTAGGGTTACATCCTGCTTTTACATTCAAAACCATTCATCTGGTTGATAATACTGGTTCCTCACGTGAATTTATCCGCACCCAACGTTATTTGGCCGGCGAACTGGCGCCCACCTGGCTGCTCTCCAAAAATGTAAGCCTGGGCTTATACTATATCTATTCTCGTGGGTTGGAAAAAAAGGAGATAACCAAAAACTCAAACTTTATTTCGCTGCGCAGCTCCATTTCGAACATTAAATTGTCTGAAAATTTTTTCCTGAAATTTGCGCCACAACTCTATTACCTGAAGATGGACCGTAATGATGGTTTCTTTGCCAATGCCACTCTAACGATAACAAGACGTAATTTTCCGTTTTCGGTTTCTTCTACAATCAATCAAACCATCGAGTCAACTATTCCCGGTGAAGATTTTTTGTGGAATATCAACCTGATTTATTCTTTCGGAGCGAAATACCGAAAATTGTGAATAGAAAAAATAGCTCTATTTTTTAGAAACTAACCCCTTTTATGAAGGTGAAATTGGTCGTAACGTTCAAATAAGCTAATTCCGGTTTCGGTACTCATTTGGCGAATGCCCAACAGCACTTTTAAACAGCCGGGTAAAATGCTGCGGATATTTGAAGCCCAGTTCGTAAGCAATCTCGCTGACAGATTTACTCGTGTCGTGTAACTTATCCTTGGCAATGTCCATCAGCTTCAGTTGGATATATTCCTGAGCCGATTTCCCAGTCTCTTTCTTAATCAGTTCGCCAAAATAACCTGCCGAAAGGTTGAGTTCATCGGCAAAATACTTCACTGAAGGCAAGCCGTATAGCTGCGTTTTCCCGGAGTGGAAATAGTCGTCGAGCAACCGCTCGAAGCGAACCAAGATATCAATATTAACGTGGCTGCGGGTAATAAACTGCCGGTCGTAAAAACGCACACAATAGTTTAAAAGTAGTTCAATATTGCTTACAATTAATGTTTTACTGTGCTTGTCAATGGGTCGTCTTGTTTCGTTGTCTATTTTATTTAAGCAGTCAAGTACAACATGGCGTTCGCTTTCCGACAAATGAAGTGCCTCGTTCACTTCGTACGAGAAGAAATTATAATTTCTGATATTCTGCCCCAGTGAAGTGCCCCTTATCAAATCGGGATGAAATCGGAGCGACCACCCTTTGGGTTTAAAATCAGGTTTGTAGTTTTCAAGACTCAATACCTGTCCGGGTCCAATAAAAACAAGGGTTCCATCCTGGTAATCGTAATAGTTGCAGCCATATTTTATATCGCCGCATTTAATCTCTTTCAGGTAGATGGTATAAAAACCGTAAGAAATCTTCATTTTCCCGTAGTGTACTTTAGGGATCACTTTTTCAAAGTCAACCACGCTCACCAGTGGATGAAAAGTTTCGATGCCAACACCTTCGTTAAACTGCGTAATGCTATCAATCCTGACTACTTCTTCCATAACTTTTCTAATTTCAGGATCAAAGTTAATATTCTCATTTTAAATATTGTAAACTGAAAATCCAAATCCGTAATAATGGTAATTCAATCCGTAATTTATATACCTGTGTATTTAATAATTCAACTCATTTTTGCACCGTGATAAATCTCATTCATCTGAATTATTGCTAAATAATACTATGAGTATGAAAAAATCAATTTACCTGTTGGCTTTTATTATTCTTTCAGTTTCGGCTTATAGCCAGGAAAAAGCACCCAATATTGGGGTTAAATTCATTGGCAACGGAACCATTAAAATCGATGGTAAACTTGATGAAGAGGCATGGAAATCGTCTGATTCCGGCAACGAATTCTGGCAATTCTTTCCATCTGACACTACCCGCTCGGTCAACCCAACCGAATTCAGACTTTTGTACGACGAACATACGATTTACATTGGCGTTGTTGCCGGCGTTAAGTCAAACAATTACGTAGTATCCTCGCTTCGCCGCGATTTTAGTGGTACAGGCAACGACAACGTAACATTAATGTTCGATACCTATAAAGATGGCACAACGGCATTTCTGTTTGGGATGACCCCTTTTGGTGTGCAGCGCGAAGTTTTTGTTTCGGGTGGAGGGTCGAGCCAAACTGCATTTAATACAAGCTGGGACCAGAAATGGCAATTGGAAAGTACCATGTACGACGATTATTATGTGCTGGAAGCAGCCATACCGCTGAGTTCCGTTAAATTTAACGAAGGTGCAACATCATGGCGGGTACAGTGCTACCGTTGGGATATGCAGACCAACGAACAGAGTGCCTGGGCCAGGGTCCCCCAAAACCAGATGTTGTCGAGCCTGGCATTTATGGGCGAAATGAATTTTGAAAAACCACTGGAAAAATCGCGTACTCCGGTTGCCATCATTCCGTATGTAAATGCATTAACTTCTAAAGATTTTACATCCGATACGAAAGAGAACAAGTTCACCTTTGGCGGTGATGCCAAAATTGCCATTGGGAACAGTATGAACCTCGATATCACGGTAAATCCCGATTTTTCAACGGTCGAAGTGGATGAGATTTTTACCAACCTTACCCGTTTCGAAATGTTTCTGCCCGAAAAACGGCAATTTTTTATCGACAACAACGACCTGTTCGGAAGTTATGGCGATGCTTACGGTTCTGCAAACCCCTTCTTTTCACGACGGATAGGACTTGCCCGCGATACAACGGGCAACCTCATCGAAAACCGGATTATCGGAGGATTACGCCTAAGCGGAAAGTTAAACGACAATTGGCGGCTTGGGTTTTTGAATATGCAAACGACCGAAGACCTCGACAACAAAATTGCTTCGAACAATAACCTGATGTTTGCCATGCAGCGTAAAATGTTTTCGCGCTCCAGCCTGGGTTTCTTTGCGGTAAACCGGCAAACCTTTGGAGAGTACTCGTTTCTTGACCCCCAAAATGAATACAACCGGGTGATCGGTATCGATTACAACCTGGCTTCGGCCGATAACAACTGGACGGGCAAATTTTACCTGCACAAGTCGCTTCAGCCCGATGACACAAAGGGCAATTATTCGTGGCAGACCACTGTGACCTGGCAACCCCGGAAATTCAGGTATATACTCGATTTTCAGTATGTAGATGACGATTTTCGTGCCGATCTGGGTTTTGTAACGCGCAAAGGCGTGCTTAAAAACGGCAATGGATTCAGTTACAATTTTTATCCGAAAAGCGGAAAAATAAGTCTGCATGGCCCAGGTGCAATGGCATTGTATTACTGGCGTCCGGAAATGGATTGGGAAAAAGAGGATCACACTTACAGTTTGTATTACAATGTCAATTTTACCAATCAGGCTACCTTTCGGGCCGATTTCAGAAATAATTACACCTTTCTCACCTACGGTTTCGACCCTACCCGCACGCCGGGAGCGGTACCCATTCCGGGCAATCAGGGTTACACCTACAACAATGTAATGTTGAATTATACCTCAAATCCCGGGAAAGTATTTTCTTTTACCATGCAGGCAACCGGTGGCCAGTTTTTTAATGGCGAAAGTTACGGTGCAAGCACTGTACTCAGTTACCGTATTCAACCCTGGGCTTTGTTGAATTTAACCGCACGTTACGATGCCATTCGTTTGCCAAAACCGCACGCCAATGCCGATTTCTGGCTGGTTACTCCCGAAGTGGATATTACTTTTTCCAAATCGCTGTTCTGGTCGACGCTTGTGCAGTACAGCAACCAGCGCGACAACCTGGGCATCAACTCGAAACTGCAGTGGCGTTTTGCCCCGCTTTCCGACTTGTACCTTGTGTACAACGATAACTATTTCACCAAAGATTTTGGCCCGAAATTCAGGTCTATCAATTTGAAAGTGACCTATTGGCTAAATATTTAAAATGGATAAATTGATATAATTAGAAGAAGATTATGATGAAAAAATTACTGTTTCCCATCGCCATTTTATTGGCAGCGCTCACAACTTCAGCGCAAACCATGTCGGACAAAACGCTGGAAGAAAGAATTTCAGAACTTGAAAACAAAGCCGCTTTAAAAAACCTGGTCGATAACTTTTCGAATCTCGCCGATGTAAAAGATGTACAGGCGCAAACGCTTCTTTTTACCGAAAACGCCACTATCGATACCTACCGCAACGGATTGGCTGTAAATTATTTGGAAGGCCGTAAACAGATTGGCGATACCTTTGGCGCTTTTCTGAGCAACTTCAAAACGGTGTACCATTTCAATGGACAGCATGCTGTCGCGATAACAGGGAACAAAGCGACCGGAACGCTCTATTGCCTGACGGTTTTGATTAGTCCCGACAATGTAAAAACGACCTTTGGCATTCATTACAACGATGAATATGTGTATGAAAATGGTCGTTGGCTGATATCGAAAAGAACATCATATTTCGACTGGCAAGATATTCAAAGAATTGGACAATAGTTAAAGTAAAGCTTATAAAGCGATTACAATGAAAGCAATTTTGATGATGGCCCTTGTCGTTCTGTTGGCTACAACTTCCTTTGCCCAATCGAATACCGAAACCGAAATCAAAGCCATTTCGGCCAAACGGGTGCAGTGGCTGCTCGAAGGGAAAGCCGACTCGCTACTCACCATTTACGATGAAAATTCGATGACGGTGCACAGCAATGGATTGATAAAATCGTCTGCAGAGCATATCAACGATGTTAGAAATGGAATACCGACATACAAAAGCATCGAGATTGGCGAAACTACGGTAAAAGATTTTGGCAATACCGCCATTTTGGTGGGCAAAGGTCGTTTCAGCATCACCATGGCAGGCTCCGAAATGACGTTAAATATGGTCTATACTGAAGTGTATCAAAAAAAGGGGACACACTGGAAGCTGATTGCCCGCCATGCCGGAAGTGTGCAGTAATGTGTGAAACAAATTATAATCAATAATTTTAAGATATTTGAATATGAAAACACGCAAATTAGGAAACCTCGAAGTTTCTGCCCTCGGACTGGGCTGCATGGGAATGACCTTTTCGTATTCGCCATTCCCCGACAAGAAAGAGATGATTATTATGCTGCGTAAAGCAGTCGAGATGGGAATTACATTTTTCGATACTGCCGAAGTTTACGGGCCTTACAATAACGAGGAATTGGTGGGCGAGGCGTTGGCCCCGCTGCGCAATGAAGTGGTAATTGCAACAAAGTTCGGGTTCGATATTCAGGACGGCAAAATGGTAGGGCTGAACAGCCGCCCCGATAATATCCGTCGTGCAGTGGAAGGCTCGCTGAAGCGGCTCCATATCGAAACCATCGACCTGTTGTATCAGCACAGGGTTGACCCGAATGTGCCGATGGAAGATGTCGCCGGAACGGTGAAAGAGCTTATCAAAGAAGGGAAAGTACGCCATTTTGGACTATCGGAAGCCGGGGTGAAAAATATCCGCCGTGCCCATGCCGAGCAGCCGGTTACCGCTTTACAAAGCGAATATTCGCTGTGGTGGCGCGAACCCGAAGCCGAGATCATTCCAACACTCGAAGAGTTGGGAATTGGTTTTGTCCCTTTCAGTCCGCTGGGCAAAGGTTTTCTCACCGGTAAAATCGATGCCAATACCTCATTTGAAAGTACCGATTTCCGGAGTACAGTTCCACGTTTTTCGGAAGAAAACCGTAAAGCCAACCAGACTATTGTCGATTTATTGGGCCGAATTGCAACGGAAAAAGAAGCCACACCGGCGCAGATTGCTCTGGCCTGGGTGCTGGCACAGAAGCCGTGGGTTGTTCCAATTCCCGGAACCACCAAGCTGCACAGGCTCGACGAGAACCTCGGGTCGGCTGACGTTGAACTGACCGCTGACGATTTGAAAAAAATCGATAAAGCAGTTGCCGAGATCAATATTCAGGGGGCACGTTATCCGGAATCGGCACAAAAGATGATTAACCGGTAGGTTTTGATTTGAGTTTCATCTTTTGTCAAAAATGAGATGTCGAATTGGGAAGAAGCATGAGCAAAAAAATTGTAATACTCTCCTCAACTCCGCGGAGAGGTGGTAATTCAGAACTCCTGTGTGAACAAATAAGTGCAGGGGCAAAGGATGCCGGCCATCAGGTCAATAAAATTTTTATCAGAGACTATAAAATCAATTATTGTACCGGTTGTGGTGTCTGTTTCAACGGTGGCAAAAGCTGTCCTCAGCAGGATGATATGGCCGAAATTCTCGATAGAATGGTGGCTGCCGATGTCATCGTAATGGCTACACCTGTCTATTTTTATACCATGAGTGGGCAGATGAAGACATTAATCGACAGAACATGTGCGCGTTATCGCGAGATTCGAAAAAAGGAATTCTATTTTGTTGTTGCTGCTGCCGACTCCAACCTGAAAGCGATGGAACGCACAATCGAGAGTTTCAGGGGGTTTACCTTTTGCCTCGACGAGGCTGTCGAAAAAGGGGTGCTGTATGGCACAGGTGCGTGGGCGAAAGGGGAAATTAAAAAAAGCGATACCTACAATCGAGCCTACGAAATGGGACGAATGATTTAAAAATTTAACCGAAAGGGAATCTGTAATGAAAACTGTAAAATTAAACAACGGCATAGAAATGCCGATACTGGGCTTTGGGGTTTACCAAATACCCGACGCAAGCGAATGTGAACGTTCTGTAATCGATGCCATCGAAACCGGTTATCGGTCGATTGATACCGCAGCCGCCTATATGAACGAGGAGGCAGTAGGAAAGGCCATTAAAAAAAGTGGGGTGCCCCGGGAAGAGTTATTCATCACGACAAAACTGTGGGTTCAGGATGCCGGTTACGAAAAGGCGAAAAAAGCTTTTGAATTATCATTGAAAAAGCTGGCCCTCGATTATATTGATTTGTATCTGATTCATCAGCCTTACGGCGATGTTCACGGGGCTTGGCGGGCTATGGAGGAGCTCTGTCGCGAAGGCAAAATCAGGGCCATTGGGGTCAGTAACTTTCACCCCGACCGGGTAATGGATCTTATTATGTGTAACAATATTGTTCCGGCAATCAATCAAATCGAAACACATCCATTTTGTCAGCAAACTGAAAATCAGCAGTTTTTGGGTGAAAACAAAGTGCAGATAGAATCGTGGGGGCCATTTGCCGAAGGGCGAAATAACCTGTTCAGCAACGAATTGCTTGCCACTATCGGACAGAAATACAATAAAACGGTCGCGCAGGTTGTATTGCGTTGGCTGATTCAGCGCGGTGTGGTGGCTATCCCCAAATCGGTGAAAAGAGAACGTATCGCTGAAAACTTCAATATATTCGATTTTGAATTGAGTGTTGCCGATATGGAGGCTATTTTAACCCTCGATACCCGTCAAAGCCTCTTCCTCGATCATCGCGACCCGGCAATTGTAAAATGGCTAAGTGGTTGGAAAGTATAAATATAAATATTTTTTGATGAGTGATAAACAATCCAGGATCTTGATCGCCTACTATTCGCGAAAAGGGATGAATTATCTGAATGGCCGTATTGTCGATCTTCAAGAGGGCAATACGGCCGTTGCAGCCGGTATAATCCAAAAAATTACCGGAGGCGATATATTCGAAATAAAGACTGTAAAGCGTTACCCTGCCGATTACACCGAAGCTACCGAAGTGGCTTTGTCCGAAAAGATGCACAATCAACGCCCTGCACTTTCTGCTTTTGTCGATAATATGGCCAGATATGATGTTATTATACTGGGATATCCCAACTGGTGGGGGACATTCCCGATGGCCGTTTTCACCTTTCTGGAAGCATATGATTTATCGGGAAAGAGCATATTGCCATTTTGTACCCACGAAGGCAGCGGATTGGGCACCAGCGAACGCGATATCCGCAAACTATGCCCCGATGTAAAAATAGTGCCCGGTTTGGCCCTGCGCGGCGGGAGTGTTACAAACAGCGTGGGGACAATCCAAACATGGCTCGACAAAGCCACGAGATAATTTTTTATACATCCGGAACTGAACCAATTCTTTTTTTGTACCCATCAACTCCGCATCAACTCCGCATTAACTCCGCATCAACTCGCCATTGCAAGGGAGCTTTCGGGGAGTTTATTTGGCGATGGGACATTATTATCTTATCCGAAAACCGTTTCGCATTTTTTTATTTATGGGCAAAATGGGTTGGTAAAATTACTCACACCATACGATGGTTGTTCCATTTGGAATATTCAGGAAAAAAATAGAAATTAAACCCATAACTACAAAACAGATAAAGCAATGGCAGAGTTGAAGACCAAACTAAATAGTGCGAGTGTCGAAGAGTTTATCAATAAGGCTGCTGATACTGAGCAGAAGCGAAACGACAGTTTTGAACTTGTCAGGCTGATGCATGGTTTCACTGGGTTCGAGCCCCGGATGTGGGGGACATCGATTATCGGGTTTGGCAGCTACCATTATAAATCGGAGAGAAGCCGTCAGGAGGGCGACTGGCCGCTGGTTGGCTTTTCGCCCCGCAAGGCAGCCATCTCGCTGTATGTTTATACAGGTCTTAAAGAGCACGAACACCTGTTGGAGGGTTTGGGAAAATACAAGATGGGACAGGCCTGCATTTATGTTAAAAAATTGTCGGATGTCGATACAGATGTTTTAATGAAGGTGATGAAAGCAACGATTGATTACCTGCAAGCAAAGTATAAATAGGATTGGTCGAATATCGCACTATGCAATGTGTACGAATAGTTTTGGCGGTGATTGTTTGGATACTTATTCTGGAGAAAGGTGATATAATAAAAACATAATAAATGCGCTGACAATGGACGGAGTTGCTTATATCTTTTTAAATCGAAACGGAGCCGGAGGTTTGGGCCATGTGGGATGTGCCTTTTTACTCGAAAATGGAATGCTTCGATGTACTTCAACCGAGAATCCGGCCGGGAATGGCTATTCAGCTGCCCCATACAAGGGATTCTGGACTGAAGATTGTGCAAATACATTGAATGATGTTATTCGCACATTTCAGAAACGAAGGGTTATCACCATTCCGGTGGGGGCAAAAGATAAAAATGGGTTGCCCATGAATCCGGGGCAAGGTGGAACCTGGGAGAATGCCCGCTATACCGAATGGAAAAGGCTTGATGTTCGAAATGTAAATCCGGTTCAGGCTACAGCTATGATGTTGAAAAGGAGCAGAGAGGGATACAGTATTACCGACAGAAATTGTGAGAACGATGTGTATGATATTCTTCATGACGAAGGCAGTGGTTATGGAATTACTGCCAACAGTTTTTTCAATAAAATATATGTGGGCTGGGTACAAATGGCTTTTGGTCCCAATGCTTGGTTCGATAATCATATCGGCGCTTCGGCTCACGGTTATCTTTGATGGTTCTTGGCATTTTGCCATTGAAACCAATTGCATAGCAAGTCAACAAACGGGAGCGACTGACTAAATAAAAAGAGCCAACAGGGATTTTCCCTGTTGGCTCTTTTTTATGAATGCGATTACGCTGATACGTAAATAATCGGCTAGGCTTTTTTAACAAATTCCGATTTCAGGTACATCGCACCGAAACCATCGATTTTGCATGCGATATTATGCCCATCGTTGCTCTCGACAAGCTTGATGTTTTTGGCTTTGGTACCCGCTTTAATGGCCGATGTCGCACCTTTCACCTTTAAATCTTTGATTACGGTTATCGAATCGCCATCGTTCAGCAGGTTGCCATTCGAATCGAGTACTTGTTCCGGTTGCATTTCAGCAGCCAGTTCGGCGGGGTTCCATTCGTTGAAACAGTCGGGGCATATCCACAGGTTCATATCCTGATAGGTATTCTGGGAACCGCATTTCGGGCAGTTGTTTTCGTTGCTCATCGTTGTTGTTCTATTTTCAATTGTCGTACGATTGTACAAAGATAGCTTATTTATCAGTTTGAGGATTGACGAAAGCAATATGGCTTAAGCAGGTAAGCCATGTCATGTAGATTTTCATTCATTTTTGTAAGTTAAAGAAAGAAAGTGTTTTAAATATGTTTTTGGTTGCTTGCCAAAAAAAAATAACTTTGTAAGAGTTGCCAAGTTATTGACAGCAATTGGTTTTCTACCTATATGAAATTTGATTGTGTAGATTATTCGTGTATTAGGGCTTACTCCAACTTGGCATTGCCTGTCTTTGTATGATCGAACCCGAACCATAAGTGGTAATAGTAGCTATTTGTTCGAAATAACATTATTGACCCTATCATAGACTCAAATCCGTGAATTAACCATCGTTCTTAAAATATTGCATTGTAGTCAGATAGAGATAAGGTTGGTTGTTAGGTTTAATCCAATATCGTTTTCCCCTTTTGGATCAAGAAGCAGTTTGCTTTTAGTCGAATCTATCGTGTCTGTTCGGGACATTATGCATCATTGTCAAATCATCAAAAAATGAAACAGATGAAGAGAATACAGTTTTACACCCTGCAAAACTTCCGCACGATTCCGCAGATGGCATTTGTAAGCGAAGAAATAAAAAAGGATATCGAAGTTGTTGGAAGGGTGCTTCCATTTAAAACGAACAGCTATGTTGTTAATGAGTTGATAGACTGGAGCAGACCCGAAACAGATCCTATTTTTACTTTGAACTTCCCCAGAAAGGGGATGCTTTCCAAAAAACATTTTAGCACGATGCTGAGGTTAATTGAAAGCCATGCAGATAAAGAAGAAATTGATCAGGCTGTAAAAGAGATACGTTATTCGTTAAATCCAAACCAAGCAGGGCAGGAGCATAATATCCCTTATCTGGGTGATATTAAACTGAAAGGTATTCAGCATAAATACCCGGAAACGGTATTGTTTTTTCCCAGTCAGGGGCAGACCTGTCATGCCTATTGTACATTCTGTTTTCGCTGGCCTCAATTCTCCGGGATGACAGGATTAAAATTTGAGATGAAAGAGGCCGATTTGTTGTTGAAATACCTCAAACAGAAGAAAGGCGTTTCGGATGTATTGTTTACCGGTGGAGACCCGATGGTGATGCATGCATCAATTCTTGAGCGTTATATCTTACCATTGCTTGAGCCCGAATACAATCACATTCGTAGTATTCGAATCGGAAGTAAATCGTTGTCGTACTGGCCCTATCGTTTTCTCAACGATGTTGATAGCGACAAAATTATTGAATTGTTTTCCAAAGTTGCGGCCGAGGGGAAAAGTCTGTCGTTTCAGGCGCATTTCAATCATCCGCACGAATTGTCGACAGATGCGGTGAAACAGGCCATTAAGCGTATCAAACAAACGGGAGCGCAGATACGAACCCAATCTCCATTGCTTCGAAATATCAATGATAAACCCGAATTGTGGGCTCAGATGTGGCGAAAACAAGTCGATCTGGGGTGTATTCCATATTACATGTTTGTTGCTCGCGATACCGGGGCAAAAGAGTATTTCGAAGTACCTTTGGAAAAGTGTTGGAATACGTTCAGGCGTGCTTACAGGCAGGTTAGCGGGCTGTGCCGTACCGTTCGGGGGCCAAGTATGAGCGATCATGCGGGGAAGATTCAGCTTTTGGGAGTGGCCGAAGTAGGTGGTGAAAAGGTTTTTGTGTTGCGCTTTCTGCAAGGACGCAATCCACGGTGGGTAGATGTTCCGTTTTTTGCCCAATACGATTCTAACGCGACCTGGTTCGATAAATTGAAACCTGCATTTGGCGAAGAGAAATTCTTTTTTGAAGAAAGTCGAGGGGCAATTTCGGATACAAAACCATTTTTATTTGAATGATTTTCCTTAAAATCTTTTTGGCCTGGAAGTTGGAAGGTGTAGAAATAAAAAAACTCTCTGAAAAGATGAATTTCAGGGAGTTTTTGTGGTGCCACCAGGAATCGAACCGGGGACACACGGATTTTCAGTCCGTTGCTCTACCTACTGAGCTATGGCACCATTGTGCTTTTGCGATAAAAAAAGTGGGAAGGCTTTTGCTTTCCCACCTTTGTGGTGCCACCAGGAATCGAACCGGGGACACACGGATTTTCAGTCCGTTGCTCTACCTACTGAGCTATGGCACCCTCGCAAATGCGGTGCAAAGATAAAGGTTTTTTCTTCTGTTCAAACGGTATTGGCAAAAAAGAGGCTATTTTTTTAATCGTTCAAAAGCCTACTTTGTCCAAACCGCACGGTGTTCGTGGATGAAGTCACGCAGGTTTCTGGGGGCACGTCCGGTAATTTCCTGAATGACATTTGAAATGTGTTCCATCTTGCCATTGCGGGCTGCTCCGTAAAGCAACGATAGGGTGACGATAAATGGCAGTTGTTTTTTGTCGCGTAGTTTCTGCCGCACAAATTGTAAGGTTAGCGGCCGGGCATATCTGATTTCGCGCCCAAGTTCTTTCGAGAAGAGCTCGGTTATTTTGTAGAAATCCATGGCTTCAGGCCCTGTAATCTCATACGCTTTGTTTAGGTGCCCCTCCTGGGTTAGAATCTCTACGATTACATCGGCTACATCACGTACGTCGGTGTAATTGACCAGTCCTGCACCTGCCGGGATGTATATCCTGTCATGATCTTTAATATCCGCACGGTGGAGGGTCGAGAGATTCTGCATGTAGAGCGAAGGACGCAAAATCGTATAGGGGATTTCGAGTTTTTTCAGGTGATTTTCGATGCGATGGTTGGCAAAGATGCGGTTCTTTTCGGCTCCCACAATTGATACAAAGACAATTTGCTTGGCGCCGACCGACCGGGCATAATCGAGAAAAGGGAAAATGTAACGTGTGACATCGGCTACCTGATTCGGCCTGATTAAGACCACCTTTGTTACATCAGCAAGCGCTTCCCGATAGGTCGACGGTTCGTCGAATTCGAATTTTACAAAATTTGCTGATGCAATCTCCCGGATTTTTTTCGCACGTTCAATATCCCGAACGGCGGCAACAACCTCGCAGTCGGGGTAGTTGCGTTCCAGGAATAACCGTAATGTCGCTTGTCCGACATTGCCTGTAGCTCCTGTGATTAGAATCTTCTCCATAAAAGGATTCGAAATGTCCTGTTAAATATTAATGGCTGAATTTCAGCCTCGCAAAATTAACCATTTTCGTGGTAATGTATCAGGTCTGACGAATTTTTCAACTGTTTATTAAAATAATTCAGGCAGGTAAATGGTTTGCCTGCCTGAATTATTTTGTGGTGATGCAAATTTTCAATACTCATCTTTTGAGTTGGCAAAAATTTCGTCGATCAGCTCCTGATATTTGGCTTCGACTACTTTGCGCCGCAATTTCAATGTTTGTGAGAGTTCGCCGGTTTGGGGGCTCCAGATATCGGGAACCAGTTTGAACCGTTTAATTTCTTCGTGTTGTCCCAGCGTTTTGTTGATATCGCGGACCTCTTTCTGGATCATCGAAATGATTTTTGGATGACTGATTAGTTCTTCGTTGTCGTTGAAAAGGATTTTATTTTCGGAACAACATTCATGGAGATACTCGAAGTTGGGCGAGATTAATGCACTGGCAAATTTCTCGTGGTCGCCAATCACCATTGCTTGTTCAATCAAAACCGACTCTTTCAGTTTGTTTTCGATCATTTGCGGGGCAATATATTTTCCGCCCGAAAGCTTGAAGATCTCTTTCTTGCGATCGGTTATTTTCAAATATTTGCCATCTTCGAGCATTCCCACGTCGCCGGTGTGAAACCATCCATCTTTATCGATTGCTTCGTTGGTCAGTTCGGGTTGTTTATAATAACCCAACATCAGATTGGGCCCTTTGGTAAGTATTTCGCCATCTTCAGCAATTTTAACCTCTATACCCGGAAGGACTGGACCATTGGTGCCAATTTTAACCTCCATCGTTACCAGATTGCTTACCGCAATTACCGGCGACGTTTCTGTTAGCCCGTAACCTTCGATAACCTTTATTTGGGCTGCTCCGAATACTTTGGCAATCCTCGATTGCAATGATGCACCACCTGAAACAACGATTTGAAGATTGCCCCCCAATCCTTCGCGCCATTTTGAATAGATCAGTTTATCGGCTATCGCGAACTGCAATCGTTTAAGGGGTCCAAATTTTTTGTTGTATTCAAAATCACTGCCCAGATCGACTGCCCAGAAAAAGAGTTTTCTTTTAATGCCCGAAAGCTGTTTGCCTTTGGCCATAATCCCGTCGTAGACTCTTTCGAGCAGACGGGGGACGGCGCAAAACATATGTGGCTTGACCTCTTTGATGGCCGGTATAATTTGTCCAAGCGATTCGACATAATAAACACCCAATCCGTTATAATGGAAATTATAATTGACCGAACGTTCAAAAATATGACAAAGCGGCAGAAATGAGAGTGCCCTGTGCCCATGGCCGAGAGAATAGTTTTGAGCATGAGCCGTGAAATTGGAAACCAGATTTCGGTGCGAAAGCATTACCCCTTTAGGGGTTCCTGTCGTTCCTGAAGTATAGATCATTGTTGCAACATCCTCTTCGGTAATGTTGTTTTTCTTAGCATCGAGTATCGCTTTTAGTCGAGCTTCGTTTTTCTCCCCACTTTTGTACAATGAAGTAATATTTTCTGCACCAGCCACATCGTTAAAAGTAATTACCTTCTCGACCGAAGGGATCTCGGCTGCAATCGGTACCAGCTTCTTGTATAGTTTATCATCCGAGATGAAAATGATTTTCACTTCGGCATGGTCGAATATATAACGGTACTCTTCTTCGCTTATGGTAGGATAAACAGGGACATGAATTGCCCCACTCATCGACAGGGCCATATCTACAAAATTCCATTCAGGACGGTTACCGCTGACAGTAGCTACCCGGTCGCCCTTTTTTAGGCCAAGGCCGATAAGGGCCATGGCCAACAGTTCAGATTTACGTGCAAAATCGGCCGTCGAAAATTTAACCCAGCCTTTCCCATAGTTCCCGGCTACGGCATCTTCGCGGGGACGGTTCTTTAAGCAATGATCCAAAAGATCGAAAGTACGCTTTACCATTATCTGTTTAATTATCTTGTTGTTTATTGGTTGTTTAGCTTGTTTGACTTGGTTTTTTGCCATGCGAAATAGGCAATGATTCCGATAAGCGAAAATAAGCCTGCCATCAGCGACGGAAAGGAGAGCCCGTTACCGCTTCCATAGGAATGAAGCCCTGATAAGTAGTAATTTACGCCAAGATAGGTCATCAGTACGGAAAGAAGTCCAAGTATGGCTGCCAGATTAAAGGCAAACCAACCCCTGAAGCCAGGAATCAGGCGCATGTGCGAGATAAACGCATAGATTAATATGGTCACCAGCGACCAGGTCTCTTTGGGGTCCCAGCCCCAGTAGCGGCCCCATGATTCGTTGGCCCAGACAGCTCCCAAAAAGGTACCGATGGTGAGAAAATAGAGCCCCAGTATCATGGCAGCTTCACTGATATAGGTAAGTTGCTTGATGTTCCGCTGAACGTTCATCGCGTTGTTTTTATTGCTTAAAGCAGCCATCAGCAGGTTGAAAAGCCCAAGTAACGCACATACGCCCACAAAACCGTAGCTGGCCGTGATAATGGCAACATGGAATGTGAGCCAATACGATTTCAGCACCGGTACCAGATTGGTGATTTCGGGGTTCAGCCAACTCATCTGCGCTACAAAAAGGGTTAACCCTGAAAGGATAGCAGCAGCACCAATTACCATAATGTTACGTCGCGCAAAAATTAACCCAGCCAGAATTCCGGTCCAGGCCACGTAGATCATCGATTCGTAACCGTTGCTCCAGGGCATGTGGCCGGAAATATATCCCCTTACGCCCAAACCTGTCGTATGAATCAGAAACGTAACCGCTAAAACAATGGTCAGCCATTGAACAATCTTTGCACCGACCTCTTTCCCTTTTAGCAACGCCTTGAAGAAGAAAAAGATGGCTGCGAATCCGGCCAACAGATAGAGCAGGGAAAGCAGCTTCACAATATTGATGCGGTAATACCAGATTTCGAGGGTTTGTTTCCTTTCAGAAGGGATGATAGAACTATATTTGTTTTGATAATCAATGATTTGGTCGATAATTTGGATGGCCATTGGTTGATTGTCTGTTTGAATGGCCTGAAGAAAGTTCCCAAATAGCGCAGGAGTAGCGGCCATGTTCGAAGTTGAATCAATATTTACTGTTGTGGGAGGCGCTTCCCAATGGTGGTTGTTGCTGTCGGTTGAAGGAAAAAACGTAAAGAGATCGCCTCTAAAGATCATGTAAGCCACATTTAATCTTTCATCAGTTTTGATGACGGCATTATCGAAAGTACCCCGAAGCGCAGCATTTTTGTGATAAGCTTCGTTCACGGCCTGAGATAATTTATAGTTTCCCTTTTCGGTAAAGAAATCGTTGTAACTGGCTTTCCCCCCTGTAATTCCCAGTATCTCTTTCAACTTGTCGTCAGAAACGGCAATAACCGGTTTTTTTTGCCAGTAGTCGGGGTTGGCGGCCATGCCCAACACGATTTGTTCGGGCGATAGGCCATCAAATTTTTCAGCACGCGTCATTTTCATCACTGCCTCGTAAGCCAATGTGGTAAATGGTTTTAGCCGGCCATCGTGCCCCTGTACCCAAACTTTGGCAAAACGGTTGGCCATTTCTGATGTGATTTGGTTTTCCGATCCACTGGCCCATTGTGCCGTAAACAGGATAAGAAGAATTGCGGATAAGGGTTTGGCCGCTTTTCTCATCAATTCGGCAAAATGGCTTTTGGGATGGAAAATGGACAGAAGAATTCCGATAAAAAGTAAAAAATAACCAATATAGGTGATGGTTGTACCGGCAATATCTTGATTGACAGATAGAATAGTCCCTTTTTCATCGTTGTCGTACGACGACTGGTAGAAGCGATATCCTCTGTGTTTCAGGATTTGGTTCATGTATATTTCTGCTTTTTGATCAATAGATTGCTCATTATCTATTAGTTGTACATGGCTTTCGTACGACGATGGGCTTTGCGATCCCGGATAATGTTCCAGAACAAAATCATTCAGTTTCAGCGAAAAGGGGAGAGTTGTCATTTTTGGCCCAATCCATGCTGTAAACTGAGTATTGCCAAAAGTAAAAGAGACAGGTTCCTCAATACCTGATTCGTTTTCCCACAATGTCACCAGTTTTTGTTTTTCGCCGGAGCTAACTTTAAGGCGTAGCGCGTGGGTCCCGGTCGCGTTTCCGTTACCCGACATGATATCCGTCTTGGCGGAAGGTTGAAAATCTTTCACAATAAAAACCACTTCCCCGATTTTATATAACACCCGCAAGCGGGCTTCCGTAAGCGAATCGGGAGGTAGGATTGTGGCCTGATTGTCTTTCATGTCAACCGATTGCAGCGAGTCCATGCATTGAACAGCTAATCCATTATTGCTTAAGCTAAAAGCAATATTGCCCTCTTTGCCAAAAGAAAAAGTATATCCTTCGTGGCGATAGCTTTCGCCGTGACGCAGGATTTTAGCTTTCATCCCTTCTTCTTTGGCAAAAATTAGTTCGATCATGGGCTCGCCTTCAGCATCCGGTTGTAGTACCGGGAGCACATCCGGGATATAATCAGTTGAGCGGAAACGAAATTTTTCGCCGTTAACGGACAGGCTTCCTGAAACAGTACCTCGGGAATAGATGCCCAGTAGTACAGGTTGGTCGTAGTTGGTAATTTCGCCATTATTTGTAGCCGTAATGTGAAACCATTGTTCAGCACTCGTCAAAGTATTGCTGGTTTCGCCTTCGCGGATGTGCATGGTGCTTTCGGTCCCGAAATAGCGTGTTACGGCTGCGCCGACAATTATTGTTACAAATGCCAGGTGAAAAAGCCCTATTGTAATTTTTTCTTTCCGGTACAGCTTGAATCTTATAAAACTATAAATGGTTGCCAACGAGAGGAATAGTAATAAGATTTCAAGGATGCGCGAATTGTAAACCAACGCTTTGGCTGCTTTGATTCCATGAATGTGTTCGACAAAAGTGGCAAACCCAAGCATAAAAGCGGTGAGCAGCAACAGAAATCCGGCTGTAGAAACAGAGAAGAAATTGCGAAGAATATTTTTCATCGAAGCGGTTTGAAATAGTGATGGCTAAAATAATCAAATTCGTTTGACACAAAATCAGGCAACCAATTGTTCATCTGTTTTGTAAGAAGTTTTTAAGAAAAAAAGTAAAATTTACACTGAATATTTGACCCAACGGCTGAATCGTTCGATTGCATGAAATAGTCAGCTGGCAAAATGAAAAAAGGAGGATAAATTATCCCCCCTTTCCCATTTATTGTTGTAATTGCCCATTACGGTACCAACAGTTTGAAATTCTGTTCGTCGAAGTATTTGGCAAATTCAAGATCGGTACGGGCCAGCGCACGATAAGCGATATCTTTGTTGATGGCGGTGCCGAGGCTTTCGTAAAACATGCTGGTTTTGGCGGTGCGGGCGGCAATAATCGCTTTCAGGTAAGCGATACGGCCTGATTCAACCGGAGCGCCGTTCAGCGTGTGCAACGCACCATTGTTATCGCCGGCAAGCAGTTGGGCCAACGCGCGGTTGGCTACATTCTGCGAACCTTCGCCAAGGTATTTAACAGCGGTTTCGTATTGTCCCTGTTTTATTTTCAGGATACCAAGATTTTCGTTTACCTCTTTACCTGCACCACTTGCTGCGCCAAATAATTCTTCGGCTTTGATCAGTTCGTTGTTTTTCAGTGCAATAACGCCAAGGTTATTCTGAACAACCGGGTTTTTCGGGTCAAGTTCATCTGCTTTCTGGAAACTGGCAGCGGCAGTTTCTTTTTCTCCAAGATTATATTCTACCGTGCCAAGATTGTTGAAGCCTCTCCAGTCGTCAGCAAAAATTTTGGTGAAACTGGTAAAGATTTTCTTCTGCACCTGTGGATCAGTTGTCAGTGTGGAGGCATAAAGCAGCTCGGCCTGATTCAGTTTCGATGGGTCGTTCAGGGCCAAAGTCATGATTTCATCGTCTGTTTTACCAATCAAATCAACAGCAGCTGTGATTTTGGCACGGCGCAACTGCGGAAGGATATCGTCGGCAACCGAGGTAAAAGCTGACGAGAGGTTTTTGATTTCGCGTTCGCGAACTTCCGGGTCTGAATACATCGAGAGTACGCGAAGAATCAGATCCTTATCCTGAATATTTGATTTTTCCATCAGCGCTTTGAACCCTTCCCAGTCTTCGGGAGTATTCTTGGTTTTAACATCGGTATTGACTTTGTTCTTCTTCAGATCGCTCTCTACTACTTTCGATGCAGAGCCTTCGCGTTTTTCGGCCAACTTCGAGTTGAGGTCGTATTTGCCATCCGGCGATGCGTAAGCTGAGATTTCGACACCTTTCAATTCTTTTCGGTCAGCGGTGTAAGCATCGACAATATATTTGTTTAGGCGGGCAATTTCATCTTTAGTCAATTCTTTGCCTCTCACTTCTGAGCTGTTGATCAGATAAAGCAGGTCGGCAATATACTGATCGGGCACAATGCGTTGGAAAACATCGATTGTTGGATCGTAAACTCCTGTAGTATTTTTCTTTTTCTGGAATCCAACAATGGTTAGCGGACTGTTATCGACCAATGTTGAGGTTGCGATTACACCTTCGGCAATTTTACGTGACGGAAAATCGAGTGTGGATTTGCCTTTTGTAGCGCGGATTCTGATTTCCAAATCAGATTTACGCATTCCTTCGTTGTATGGAACTGAACCTTTGTAATTGAAACTCCCTCCATCGGTATAGCTGATAACTTTGTTGTTGGCTTTTACGCTTTCGCCCTGAAGGATATAAGGGGTATAGGCAGTTTCGCCGGTTGCCGATTTGATTACCGGTGTGGCTGTAATCGTGGCTTTCTTTATAAAATATTTTTCAGGAATCCGACCCTGAATACCTAAATCGACCACCCCGCCGTGTGTTTCAAGTACTTCGGGAGTGACTGTGTAGCTGATTTTGTCGGCATTTTTCTTCATTTTCTGAAGGCTGGCGCATCCCGACAGCAATACAGGACTGGCCGCAAACATTAATAGGAATAATTTTACATTCTTCATAGTGAACAAAATTTGTTGTGAGCGTCTATAGTTTGAGGGGCAAATTTAACGTTATTTGAACAGATAGAATGCAAATATTTGTTAATGTTGGTCGATTTCAGTTACAAAATAACCCTTTTCAGGCCATTCCAGTCAGCAGGCTGAAAGATGGTATCCTTCAGTAATTGATAATTTTCAGGGAGGCCAACAAAATCAATATTGGTACTGTCGATAACCAGAACCGGAAAGTTCTGCTGTTGGGCAAAGAAGTTGAAATAGCCCTCTTTAATTCTTTTCAGATATACAGCATCAATATCTTTTTCGTAATCGCGGCCCCGCTTGCGAATATTGTCCAACAACTGTTCCTCGCTTTGGTGGAGGTAAACATAGAGATCGGGCTTGGGCAGACGTTCATATATAATCTCAAAAAATTTGCGGTAAAGGTTATATTCGTCGTCAGCAAGCGTGTTTTGGGCAAAGATGAGCGATTTCATGAAATAGTAATCGGCGATGGTCATATTGCGAAACAGATCTCTGTGGGCCAGTTCATTTTTTAGCTGATTATATCGTTCAGCAAGGAATGAGAGTTCGAGTGGAAATGAGTATTTATCGGGATTGGAATAAAATTTGGGCAGAAAGGGATTGTCGGCAAATGCTTCCAGAATCAATTTGGCATTATATTCTTCAGCCAGCATACGGGCCAGTGTTGTTTTTCCTGCACCTATGTTTCCCTCAATTACCAGAAAATCAAAAATCATTTTAGCTCAAAAATTCGTTGGGGTAAATTTATCGATTTGCGCGGAATCTACGGCTTACAGATACAAAACATTTGGATAGCCACTGGCTAAAGATATTTTGCCTGTACAATGACAAATTGGTTTGCCTGAAATTTGATTTTATTGTAAAATATTGTATATTATGCTGGTATAAGCCAATTATTGCTTTAACTTATGAAGATTATCCGCTATTTTGCAGCAACACTTTTGTTCATAACCGGTGTGTTGCACCTTTTCCCGATTTTCAAAACGCCGTCAGATCCCAATGCTGTACCAATGTTGCTTTTTGCAATTGCCTATCTCACAATTGCCATATTGTTGCTTCTGAGGGCTAAAATTGCCTACTGGCTCGGTATCATTGTTCCGTTGGCAGGTTTAGCCATTGGTTTTTTCAAAGTGGGGATACAAAACTGGGACGGTACGCTTACGTTTATGTTTGTTACCGATGCTATTGTGCTGGTTTGCTGTGTGGCTCTGCTTTACCGTTACAATCGCAAATAGCTATCTTTTTTTCATTTTACTGAAATCCATGTGGAGCATGCTCCATCGGTGACCATCGATATCGATAAACCCGAAAGCGTACATCCATCCCTGGGTTTCTCCCGGTTCGGCATAGATAGTTCCGCCGGCTTTTCTCACTTTATTGGCCATTTCATCGACCTCTTCACGGCTCTCTGCGTCAATATTGATCAATATCTCGCTGCCTTGCCAAGTGTCGGAGATTGAATGGGCGACGAATCTTTTAAAGTCGTCTTCCTGAAAAAGCATTACAACAAAACCTCCTTCACCAATAAGCAGGCTGCCCAGATGATCCGCATTTTCGTGTGTCGGGTTGTTGGCAAAGCCTATGGCATTGAAAAAGGCTTTCGATTTTTTTACATCCTTCACCGGAAGGTTCAACCAAACCTGTTTGATACTCATCTGGACTCCGTTTTAAGTTCTTGAAGGATAACCGGCAACAATGATGATTGTTCAATAACACGAAAGGACAAAAAAAGAACGACCCGAAAGGGCCGTTCTTTTTTATTTTATTTGTGAACAGATTATTCTTCAATCGGATTGGCAATATCCTTGTCTACCAGGATTCGGCCACAATATTCGCAAACGATAATTTTCTTGCGCGAAGCAATATCGAGTTGACGCTGTGGTGGGATTTTATTGAAGCAACCGCCGCAGGCATCGCGCTGAACGGTAACGACCGAGAGTCCGTTGCGGGCATTTTTGCGGATACGGTTGAAGGCTGTAACCAGACGTTCTTCGATTAACGTTTCGATTTTAGCTGCTTTCGACTTTAGTTTTTCTTCTTCGACAGCTGTTTCGGCAGTTATCTCTTCCAGTTCACGCTTTTTACGGATTAAATCTTCTTCACGTTCTTTCAGCAGCAGGGCAGAGGCTTCAACCTGCTCGGTCTTGTTTTTGACATCGAAGGTGAATTCTTTGATGCGTTTTTCAGCCAATTCAATTTCGAGGCTCTGAAATTCAACTTCTTTCGAAATGGCATCGAACTCACGGTTATTGCGCACGTTGTCCTGCTGCTCTTTATAGCGGTCGATTTTGCTTTTCGAATCTTTGATTTCTACCTTTTTGTTGTTGATGGCCGTATTCAGGCTTTTAATTTCGTCGTTGTAGTTGGTGATACGGGTTTTTAGCCCTACAATTTCGTCTTCGAGGTCTTGTACTTCAAGCGGAAGTTCGCCACGAAGGGTATTAATTTTATCGATCTCTGAAACAACAGTTTGGAGCTCGTAAAGCATTTTGAGCTTTTCCTGAACCGGCACCTCTCTGTTTTCGGTTGATTTGTTATTTTCTATCGACATATCCTGAATATTGTAATTAATTTATTCTCAGCAAAAATAGAATATCGGATTGGTTTTTACATCCGATAAACGGAGTGCAAATGTAGGGAATTTTTTGATAACTATTTCGTAAAAAAGCTCTTTAGTAAATTGTTCGCTTTCAAAATGTCCGATATCGGCAATCAAAATCTTTCCTTCAGCATCGAAATAGTTGTGGTATTTAAAGTCGCCGGTAATAAAAATATCGGCTCCGGCCCTGATGGCATCTGCCAGCAGAAAGCTGCCCGAACCTCCGCATACGGCCACTTTTTGAATTTTTTTTCCCAACAGATTGGTGTATTTAATTACCTGACAGTTGAATAGTTTTTTTATCACGGCCAGAAATTCTTTTTCGTCAGCCGGTTGCGCAAGTTCTCCCACCATACCAATACCAACGTGGGGCATCTCGTTGGCCAGCGGATAAATGTCGTAGGCTACCTCTTCGTAGGGATGGGCATTTTGCAATGCTTTCACCACTTTGTTTTTCAGGTGGCGTGGCAGAATGGTTTCAATACGGGTTTCTTTTTCGTGGTGTTCTTGCCCAATATTTCCAACAAAAGGATGGGTTCCATCGTTAGCCCTGAAGGTACCTGTGCCATTGCCGTTGTAGCTGCACCGATCGTAATGGCCAATATGGCCGGCACCGGCATCGAACATAGCCCTTCGAACTTGCTCAGCCGATTCGGTTGGTACAAAGGTAACCAGTTTGAAGAGCTGTTCTTTTGCCGGCGAAAGGATACCACAATTGGTAAGCTTTAGCTTTTCTGCGATCTTGGAATTAACACCACCGGTGACACTGTCGAGATTGGTGTGGGCGGCATAAATGGCAATATCGTTTTTGATGGCTTTTATCAGGCATCGTTCCACTTCATTGTAGCCGTTAAGCCTTTTCATCCCTTTGAAAATAATCGGATGGTGGGCAATAATCAACCCGCAGCCATGTTCGATAGCCTCGTCGATAACGGCCTCGGTAACATCAATCGTAAGCAATGCCTTGTTGATCTGCTGCAACGGGTGCCCGACCAACAGCCCTGAATTGTCGTACGATTCCTGATAGGCCAGCGGGGCAAACGATTCGAGATGAGTGATGATTTCCTGAATAACCATCGGATTGGGGTGTTAAAACAAAGTTTATAGATGGTTAAAGCTGATCCTTGATTTCGAGCAGGTAAGATTTTATCTCCTGCAACTTACTTACAATTAAAAAATTGCTTTCTGTCTCTTCCTTGTTGTCTTTTATCTTCGCTTTGGCTCCCTGTAGTGTCATCCCGCGTTCTTTAACCAAATGATAAATCAATGCCAGATGGTCAATATCTTCCTGGGTGTAAAAGCGGTTACCTTTCTTGTTCTTGAAAGGTTTAATGGTGTCGAACTCTTTTTCCCAGAAACGCAAGGTCGATGGGGCAAGGTTAAACTTTGCGGCCACCTCACTAATGGGGTAGTACAATCTTTCGGACTTAGGTTCTTTGTATACCACGGCAAGTAAAGTTTATTGTTCAATCGTTATAGTATGCGAAAAAATCAACGAAAGCAATCTGATTTAGATTGCCTTATAGCTGAGTTCGATAAATAGTTTTAGTCGAAACTCTGTCCCATATTCGATGATATTTCGATCATCTTTTCGTATTCGTCTGGTGTCAAATCCTGGAAGTAATAGTTCTGCGGATTGACTTTCTGCCCATTTTTGATTACCTCGTAATGGAGGTGCGGGGCTGTCGATGCTCCGGTATTGCCAACAAAACCAATAATGTCGCCACGGTTAACCTTCTGCCCTAATTTTACATTCGAACGGTGAAGGTGCCCGTACAGGGTCTCGTAACCAAATCCATGGTCAATAACGACGATATTGCCATATCCCGATTCCCTTCCAACCTCTTTAACGATGCCATTTCCGGTCGAAAATACGTCGGAGCCGGTAGGTGCAGTAAAGTCCATCCCGTAGTGGAAACGCGGAATGCGGTAAATGGGGTGGATTCGCATACCCCAACCCGAAGCTGTCTGTTTTAAATCTTTATTGGATATTGGCATGATAGATGGCATATTGGCCAGCATCTTTTCGCGGTTCATGGCCATTTTTACCACGTCGTCGAGCGATTTCGATTGTATATAAGTCTGCTTGGAGATAATATCCAACTTCTTGGCTGTATTGATAATTAACTCCGAGTTGTCCATGCTCTCTAAGTTCGAATAGCGGTTGGTACCGCCAAAGCCGGCTTTACGAACCGTTGGCGGAATCGGCTCTGCTTCAAATATCGCTCGATAAATATTGTCGTCGCGGTATTGAATATCTTCCAGTACCCCTGAAATTTTCTCGAGGTCCTTGTTCATCAGGTTATATTGCGACAGCAACTGCTGGTTTTGCCTTTTCAGCCTTTTCGTTTCAGGAGAATCAAAAAATTGCAGGAAGATGACAAAGAAAATTAACCCTGAAGCCACGCCAGTCGAAAGATAACCAAGTATTTTGCTGATTAACGAACGGAGATTCCGTTCTATCTTGTCGAAACTAAGGGTTTCCGGATTAAATCTATATTTGGTTTTCCCCATATATGCGGTATATTTTTGAGACTTGTTGGTCAAAATTAGCGAAATAATCTAATTTTGCAACGGTTTAAATATTTACACTTTGCGGCGACAAAAATAAACGTTTTTCGTTGCCTAAAGATTGATAAATATCGTTACCTCAATAATTTTAAGGTTTTTAACAAATTTTGTATGAATTCAAAACAGATACGTCAGACCTTTCTCGACTTTTTTGCATCGAAGCAGCATCAGATTGTGCCGTCGGCCCCGATGGTGGTAAAAAACGACCCGACACTGATGTTTACCAATGCGGGAATGAACCAGTTTAAGGATATTTTTCTGGGCAACTCGCCTGTGAAATTCCCCCGTATTGCCGATACCCAGAAATGTTTGCGCGTATCGGGCAAGCACAACGACCTCGAAGAGGTGGGCCACGATACCTACCACCACACCATGTTCGAGATGTTGGGCAACTGGTCGTTTGGCGACTATTTCAAAAAAGAGGCCATCGACTGGGCATGGGAACTGCTGGTCGATACCATGAAAATACCTACCGACCGTTTGTACGCTACTGTTTTTGAGGGCGATGAAAAAGATGGCGTTCCGCAGGACTCCGAAGCCCTTGAATTTTGGAAAAAATATCTCCCGGAGGATCGTATCCTCTTCGGCAATAAAAAAGATAACTTCTGGGAGATGGGCGATACCGGCCCTTGTGGCCCCTGCTCCGAAATTCATGTCGATATTCGGAACGACGATGAACGTGCGAAAATATCTGGCAGAGAGATGGTGAACCAAAGCCACCCGCAGGTAATCGAAATCTGGAACCTCGTTTTCATCCAGTTTAACCGAAAAGCCAACGGACAACTGGAGGAATTACCGGCCAAACATGTCGATACCGGGATGGGTTTCGAACGTTTGTGCATGGTGTTGCAAGGCAAACAGTCGAACTACGACACCGATGTTTTCCAGCCCATCATTACCGAAATCGGTTATCTGGCCGGAAAGAAGTATGGCGACGATGAGAAGAGCGATATTGCCATGCGCGTCATTGCCGACCATCTTCGCGCCATCTCGTTTGCCATCACCGACGGACAGTTGCCATCGAACAATAAAGGCGGATACGTGATTCGTCGTATCCTTCGCCGCGCCGTTCGCTACGGTTATACCTTCCTCGGTTTCCGCAAACCGTTTATCCATCAGTTGGTAAAAGTGCTGGCAGCCCACATGGGCGAAGCCTTCCCCGAACTGAACAAACAACAGGAGTTGGTGGTAAAAGTGATCCGCGAAGAGGAAGATTCATTCCTCCGCACCCTCGAAACCGGTATCCGGATGCTCGATACCATTATCGACGACAGCCGCAAAAAGGGAGTGAAAGAGGTGAGTGGTCAAGTGGCGTTCGAACTGTACGACACCTTCGGCTTCCCGCTCGATTTGACTGAGTTGATTCTACGTGAAAACGAAATGGTGGTAAACCTCCCTGAATTTGAACAAGCCATGGAGACCCAGAAAAGCCGTTCGCGCAGTGCGACACAGCTCGAAATGGGCGACTGGATGGAGCTGCATCAGGCCGACGATGAAGGCTTTATTGGATATGACCACCTCACGGCTAAAGTAAAAATTAACCGTTACCGCAAGGTAAAAGATAAAAAGGGCGAATATTATCAGTTAGTCTTCAACTTTACCCCTTTCTATGCCGAATCGGGTGGTCAGGTAGGCGACAGTGGCTATATCGAAGCCAACGGCGAAAAGATAGAGATTATCGATACCGTGAAGGAGAACAACCTGACGGTGCATCTGTCCAAAAAATTGCCGACAGACCCGTCGGCCACCTTCGAAGCAGTGGTCAATGGCAGCAACCGAAAGCTTACCGCCAACAACCACTCGGCTACCCACTTGCTCGACCATGCCTTGCGCGAAATCCTTGGCACCCACGTCGAACAGAAAGGTTCGCTGGTAACGCCCGAATACCTTCGTTTCGACTTTGCCCATTTCCAAAAGGTAACCGACGAAGAACTGGAGCAGATTCAGCACCGGGTGAACCAATTGATTCGTATGGACCTGAAACGTGACGAACGGCGCGACGTGCCGATGAGCGAAGCCGAGGAGATGGGGGCCATTGCCCTCTTCGGTGAGAAGTATGGCGATCTGGTTCGTGTAATCAAATTTGGCGATTCGGTAGAGCTTTGTGGTGGAACCCATGTAGCCCGTACCGGCGAAATAGGTCAGCTTATCATTACCTCCGAAGGCTCTATCTCGGCGGGGGTGCGCCGTATCGAGGCTATCACTGCCGATAAAGCCGAAGCCTACGTAAACCACCACCTGAAGACATTGAAGGAGATTGGCGCGATGTTCAACAACCCGGCCAACCTGAAAGCATCAGTCGAAGAGTTGTTTGCAAAATTGAACAGCCTGGGCAAACAGATTGAAGTTTACGAGAAAGATGCTGCCGGAAACATCAAGAAAGAGTTGATTGGCAAAGTTACTGCTGTAAATGGCATTAACTTTCTGGCCGAAAAGGTGGCCACCGACAATGCTGCCATCCTGAAAGATATTGCTTTCCAGTTGAAGGGCGAGGTCGATAACCTCTTTCTGGTACTGGCTGCCGAAATCGATGGCAAAGCCAATATCCATGTGATGATAGCCGACAATCTGGTAGCAGCCAAAGGCCTCCATGCCGGGAACATTGTTCGCGAACTGGCCAAACTGGTTAACGGTGGCGGTGGCGGGCAGCCTTTCTATGCTACTGCAGGCGGTAAAAACCCTGCCGGTATCGACCAGTTGCTGGCCAAAGCCAAAACTTGGGTCGGATAAAACCCATCTGCAATAGAAATCAAAAACCCTTCACCATCCGGTGAGGGTTTTTTTGTTGTGCTTATCACTATCATTGGTGAAATTCACACACTTTTGTCGGGATAAATAATGTTGACTGTTCAAGCTAAATAACGTAAAACTACCCACTTAGTTTTCCTATGACTTAATCGCGAGGCTTTGGGAGTGGCGTGAGAGCTGCTCTAATGGGCTTAACGGTTCACCGGCCATCTACTCGATTTGTAGGGCGTTTTTTTATTTAATATCGATACGATTTGAGCTTATTTTACACGGTAGAGATTCGTTAAAATGCCCTACACGGGAGTCTCCCGCCTTGCGGGACAAGTTGTTCAAAAACTGGTTTTCAAAAAATGTTTTGTTGAAAATAACCATTTGCAGATGATTTTAAATCGTTTAGGCAAGCGATAATTTACCGTCAGGAAAATGTATTTTATTGGTGGTTG